>Ga0123342_1002203_pt1 | contig 32602 bp, 16 predicted proteins | sample Turbeawhitnodule_FD_89960 | JGI IMG/M metagenome (GOLD analysis project Ga0123342, IMG submission 89960) | Root nodule microbial communities of legume samples collected from Mexico - Turtle bean Mexico white nodule | ecosystem: Host-associated > Plants > Roots > Nodule | place: Mexico: Nepantla... | reverse complement strand
GGAGAACAAGGATAAGAAAGGGAAGCAGAAGGAGAAATATCATGACAATGATGATCATGTTTCTACTGCTACCTGTGATGATGATCTTGTTATTCTCCGTGATCATGATTCAGTTAATCTTGTGATTCAGTTAATCTTGTATCAGATGAGAGCATGTTACACCAAGGAAGGAGTTCTTCACATTTTACACTTATGGTGATTTTGGAGTGTTGAAGATGGATAATGATGGTGTGTCCAAGGTAATTGGTATAGGTGATGTTGCTAAGAGGAATACAGTTGTTGCTAAGAGGAGTCAAATATGCTCGAGATATTCGCTTTAATTTGCTTTTTGTGCAAATGCTTTATGATAGTGGTTTTGAAAATCACTTTGGTTCAGGAAAGTGAAAACTCTTTAGAGATAATCTCATCGTGGTCAAAGGGGAGAGAATCATTAAATTGTATTGGACAAAAGCATTGGTTTCTAAAGATAGTGTGAACGTCATGGATATGGACGCTTCTTTGTGGCACCGAAGGCTTAGTCATATCAGTGAGAAGGGGATAAATTGTTTAGACAAAAAAGATGTGCTTCCGAGATTGAAGAGTGCAGAGCTGGAGAAATGTTCTCATTGCATGGCTGGTAAGCAGACCAGAGTATCCTTCCAGAAGCATCCTCCCTCAAAAAAGTCAGAGTTGCTTGAACTGGTGCATTTTGATGTTTGTGGCCCATTGAAGGTAAAGTCATATAGTGGTGCACTTTACTTTGCTACCTTTATTGATGATTGTTCTAGGAAGCTTTGGGTTTATGTTTTGAAGACAAAAAACCAAGTCCTAGAAAAATTCAAAGAATTCCATGTTTTGGTTGAGAGACAGTCAGGCAAGAAGCTGAAATGCATTCGTACTGACAATGGTGGTAAGTATTGTGGACCGTGAAATGCAAGCAACACGGTATCAGACATGAAAAGACTCCTCCTAAAACTCCTCAGTTGAATGGCTTAGCAGAAAGAATGAACAAGACACTGATAGAAAGAGTCAGGTGTATGCTTTCTAAAGCAAAGTTGCATAAGCACTTTTGGGGTGAGGCATTGTACACTGTAGTGCATGTTATTAATTTGAGTCCTGCAGTTGCTTTGAATGCTGAGGTGCCAAACAAGATTTGGTTTGGCAAGAATGTCAAGTAAGATCATTTGTGAGTCTTCGGTTGTAAAGCATATGTGCATGTTCCTAAGGATGAGAGATCCAAGTTGGACACAAAGACAAGGCAGTGCATCTTCATTGGTTATAGTCAGAATGAATTTGGCTACAAGTTCTTTGATTCTGTTGAGGAGAAGGCACTGAGAAGCCGTGGAGTTCAGTAGCAAACACAGGAAGATGCAATTTCTTCACAAATAACAGATCCTCCATTTTTCTCTTCCACAAGTGATAATTAGTGTCGTTCAAACAAACCATCTTATTTGTTTTTGCCTCCATCATTCAAGTAGTCCAACCGCTCCAACCAAAGAGCTCTGATACCACTCTGATGGGAAATTCAACAGAACAAAACTCAATTCAACTAAAGTTAATAAGAAGCGGATAATAATTTCCCCAACTCGCAATAATCTGAGGAACAATAACAAATAATCGTAGCAACAATTCAGGATGACACAAGAATTTTAACGTGAAAAACCTTCTCAATGTGAGAAGTAAAAATCACGGGCACAAGCCAGTCAATCAAACTCCACTATGATCAAATTAAGTTACACAAAGAGTCTCAAATTACAGCACAACTCGTGCTCAATAATCAGCCAAATACTACATAATAGGAATCCAGAAAGTTCATAAACGACAGTTACCGTACGTAGCCTATAACTCATTGTTCCGGTGACTTTTTACCGATCCGAACGGTCCAATTGAAGCTCCACAAGTTGTGAACCTACTGTCAAAATTTCAGTCCGATCCAAAGGTGGACAAAGCGGCGGCGGTCGAAAGTTGCAGACGAAACTAACTTCTTTTCTCTGTTTCACTCTCACTCTCTATTTCACTCTCTATAGATGGCACACTGCTGGCACACACTCAAGTTGTCTCTGCTCTGCTTATGGCTCTCTCCTAAAGTGTTTCTAGATAACTCTCTCTATGCCTCCTGCATTCTATCACACATTTGAAAAATTATAAGCAAATGAAAACTAACCTAATTTCACAATGGGTTGGGCCTCCACATAAGAAGTGAGTCAAAACCCAACACATGATGTACCCTTCTCCCAAATGAAAGAAGAGGTGAAGTTCAGTTTCAATTGTAACCCAGTTTTGGTAGCTATATATATACATTTTAGTGTTTTTCACATATAGATTTTATTTCTTTTAGCATTTCTTTTGTCCTGAATAACAAACACTTCTCCATTACCGCGCTTTATGATACCTTTCGAGAAAGGTTTTTCAGGCCATAACCAACACACTTGAGAAAAACTGACTGTGAGTTCGGCTCTGGTTTTGATAATGAACTTCAAATTTAGAAAATCCTTAATGTTTCTAAGAGTTTCAACCCGTACTGGGAAAGTTTTCCAACACGAACCTTGGAAACATCTTGAGGGCATAGTGCACAAAGAAGAAATAGCAAGCCCTAAAACAATAAAAAGAAAATATTAGGGGAATCCATTCCAGTATCCATCACTTGACACAAAAACATTAAAAGGGCAGAAAGAAACAGCTGACATACTAACCTGATGTGCTGAATCTACCACTCCACTTTGAGCTATCTCACCAAGTAAAGCATTGGTAGTCCTCACGCCGGAGGCATCAGGTCTCGCATCATCTGCAAGGCTAGAAGTATCATCGTCCCTCGCATGAAAAACAGCAGTGTTTGCGGAGATGAAGCAACCAGATGTAGTTTCCGCAACCAGCGAAATCCCAAAACCAGGAGAGCTGCACCAGCAAATGTCCAACAAAAGGAGTTACAACACTATGACTCTTCCTATTTCAACCAAATATATTTCCAAAACTGAAATTCAATATTCAACAAACTCCACTGAATGGAAGGAATCATACTTTCCAGCCTGAGGACCTGATCTGTGATCAGAGAAAATGTGCACATCAGAAACGAGCGGATTGATTATTCCACGGGTAGCTTTAATCGTGCTATTTTCAAACTGAACGGACACTCTGGTTGAAAAGGTAGTTCCTCTAATTTTCTTCACAAAACCTTCATCAATCCAACTAACAGCCTGTGAGGAAGTACACATAAGATAACAAACAAATTTAAATACAAGTCGAAATCATCAAAAGAATCAGAAACTTACAGCCAGACTCTGAACAACAGGAAGTGATAAAATAACTTCGCCCCCACCATTGGGAGGTAATCCGCGACTCTCTACTTTAAGCTCCAAGCTTTCAGAGAGAACTCCAAAGCGCTTCAATATGGGTAAAGCAGTAGACTTGAAGGTATCAACCGATGGATCCTTAGAATCATTTGTAATCCCTGATAAACAATATCCCAAACAGTTCTAATTCAAATCATTTTAATGTCTTCTAAACGATCCTTCTGACATAGGTTTCAAAGAAAAATCAAATAAATCAAATTATTATAACTACTATACCTTTGAGCCTACTGTTTGGCAAACAAACACAACACAGTGAGTGGCTCCAGAAAATAGCCAATGGCGCGCGAGACGCCACAATCATGCGCACTTTGTTGCCTGCCACCGATAATAGTTCCAGGTTTGTATTTTAATTTGGTACCTGTTCAACCCAGATAAAATGAACAATCAATCCCTTGGTGGTGGTGGTACTGCAACTAAACTTCATTCATAAAAAAAAATGAAATTGAAAAGAAATACCTGTTTCGTTGATTTCGACGTGGCAATCATCGCAGACAGTTTCGAAGAGACGGAGGAGTGAAATCTCATGGTCGCGGAGACCTGGCCAAGTTTCGTCGGCACGAATATCTTCGATGAGAATGGGAGTGGAAGAGAGAGTGGCGAGAAGAAGCCGCTGCCGGAAGTTCTGGCTTCCCAGCAACCTCTTGTACGCCGTTTTCCCCATTCTATGAATACACCGCAGATTTCGATGCCCGGTATCGGAATGCAGAACGGAGTAGTACGGAGGAGTTGCTTGCAAGAGACGTATCCTACAAAAAGTGACGAAGCCGGTTAACTCGGTAATAAACTCGGTTTTTAAGTAAATTCGGCAGAATCGGAGTGAACTCGGTGAATCGCTCAAACTCGCGAGTCTACTCCGAGCTGGCGAGTTCAAATGGGTTTTCGTTTTAACCCAAAACGTTGTCCTTCTGGGAAAAAATAAATGAAATAAACTGACCTTTACGGTTTCGCGTTTCGTTTTGGTTTCACTTTGCGTCTTCTGGAGCGCGCGGAGGTGGTGTGTCTTCTCTGAATGAGTGCGGCGGTGGTAGCGATCGAGCGGAGTGGTCGCAGGGTGGTGGCGGTTCGTACGTTCGTGCGGCGATTGCGGTGGTCGCGGGTTGCAGGTCGACGGTGGTGTCGGAGGTGTCATCATATAAGGTTAGAGATGGTAGTTTGGTCAATTGTTACGTGTTCTGATCTAGGAAATTAGGGTTCTGTTATTATTTTATTGGGCTGCACAAGATGGGCTTCAAATTGATTTTTTTTTATTTAATTGAGGTGCAGATTTTTTTTTTGTTTGAATGCTCTTTTTTTTTAATTGAGAAAACTTGCTGCAAATTTTATTTGTTTTTGGCAAAAATTGAATTTGGAGCAGTATATTTTTAAAATATTTTTTAAAACAACTTGATATAAAAATATAAAAATATTTTTAAAAAATAAATTAAAATAAAAATAATTTTTAAAATAAAACAAAAATATTCTAATTTAATAATATATAAAATAATTATATTTTTAAATGATAATATATTAAATTTATTTTCTTTATATTAAAATTAAAATTAATTAGATTTATTTATTTATTACTTTAATGTTAATTTAATTAATTGTTTATAAATATAATTATTAATAAAAAAGAATTATTAATTAAAATTGTATAACATATAACTATAATATAGTATTTAAAAACATATATATAATGAATTATTTATCTAAATATGATATTATTTTTATACATAATTTACTACATTATCACATATAATTGATTATATATTATTTTTTATTTTTTATCTACCGAATTTTAGAAAAGAAGTAATAACATTTTTTTTTCTCAAATTGATAATTATTATTTTTTATTTTCTCTTTAAATTGTCTTACAAAGTACATACATGCAGTAAAATAAGTAACCAACATGAATCAGTTAACATGGGGTCGACTGCCCCAGCTACCATGTGACCTCAATAAGCTCCTTTATGTTTATTGTGCACTTTAGAAAAGGTAGAAACTCTTATAATAATCATTATTCTCTAAAATTAATATATACTCAAACACCCATTTTAATCAATCATAACAAACATAGTACTAAATTTTTAACTGCAAAATGAAAAAAAAAAAAAAAAACTTACAATAGGTTTAATGATATGAAAACTATTTAACTCAATTAAAAAGTAATAATTGACAGATGTGGGACACGTTTGGGTGAAAGAGCATGTGAGGAGGAATCATGAGTTCCGGAAACATACATGAATATAAATAAAAAGTTGAATTATGTTGGGGAAAATAAAATTCATTAACCTCTTTTCCATTACTTGAGTGCATTGTTAGTAATAATGTAGATCTCAAAATCATGGGACACCAAATCCCATATTCCTATAGACATAGCTGAATTTTGATGACATTAATTTGCTTATAACAAAAGCTAAACCTATAGTTTAATTTACAAGTTCAAAGTGTTGTTCAATGAATAGGAATGTTTAAGGACCAAAATGAGTGCATCTGAAATTCAGGTGGTGGAGACAAAATAAAACAAGTATCTATGTATCTTTGCATCCTGCTTTTTCTCAATCTCAACCACAACTTTAATTCTAGGGTTTAGGTTTATCACTTCTTCTAACAACTAATATTTAACATAATTACAAAATAATATCAAAACTAAACTTCTTATAACAAATTACGTTATGGATTACATATTATAATAACAATAATAATTATGAATACTGTTATTATCTAAAAACAGTATTAGTATAATATGTGATTTTAGTTTAATTGGCTTTCACAAGAAAGAAAGAAAAAATTGAACAAAACCTTGAAAAAATATTCAATTTCTGTTGATTTCCTTTTTTTGGCAGATTACAATTAGGTTGCTTAAACATTCCAGCAAAATATGCATTTAAATTTTAAAATTACTAGTCTACACCATTTGCAAAACTTAATTTATTGTTATTTTTTATTATAAAATAGACAAAGAGAACCCTATAAAGAGGTTTAACACTATTTTGATTTTTTTTTTAAGAGGAACAAATTGTTTTTTTTTTAAGTAATAAAAACCCTTATTTGATAACGCAGTAAAAATTGTTGTATAAGTAAATTATGTTAAAAAGTTATAAAAGTTGATTATACCTAACTATCCTGTTTATATAGAAAATGGTAAATATATTTCAAAATTAGTGTTCGAACATAAAACCAATTATACGACCTTAATTATCTTAACTATTTATTTTATTTTTCTATTTATATCAACATTGAACTAATTACACGTCATGATCATAGAAATTTCTTTTTAAATTTCTATGAGTTAATTTCTATAGATTAAAAAATGATTATATATTCGAAAAGGAAATTGACCTAGTCAAAATAAATTCTGACACGTGTACGGTCTACAGTACTTGCAAATGCAATGTTTGTAGGATGGTCATGTATCATGCATAAACTACTGCACTCTCTGTTTCCACTTCCCAAATTCCAATTCAATATTTTTGTACTAGTATACATGTATTTTATCGGTTTTACAATAGTAATAAAAATTTATAATAATTATCTTCTTGCTTTCAAAATTCACTAAAAAGTCTTGTAACCAAATAAGACCTGATTAAAAAATGAAGTTGATGTAGTTTTGCAACAATTAATTGTTTTTGTGAATTTAAATAGTTTTTTAACTAATTTAGATAAATTACGAAAGTTAATTTATTTAATTAATAACATTAAATTTTCTTAAAAAGTTATATTATTTTTCAATTACTAAAAATGATCATTCAAAGGTAGCAATTAATGAAATCAACGCAGAAATTTTTCAATGTCATCATTGCACTTCTAATATAATTTCTAATTCATTTAAATTTCATTAAGATGTAGTACAGTGTTATTAAGATGAAGAAGACTGATTAATTTATTGGTAATATATAAATAAGAATCTCAAATGCAGAAAAATTTGAAACAGAAAAAGTGTTAGTGTTGCTCTTAATTTGTATAGATTTACACTATACAAAATTTACAATGTGGATTAATAATGGTCATTAAACTCTTAATCGCCGTTAAGGTTGACGGAAGAGGTAGGTTAGAAAGAAAAGAAAAAGATCAAGAAAGAATACGACGTTAAGTCTCCGTTATAGCAGCTGGGTCAAAACTGTATAAAAAAGCAACGGCTACGATGCCGTTTATATCATACGCTCTTCGTCTTCTCTGCAACATCACTGGTTTATCGGAGCAAAAAAATCGGTTCCTCACTCTGTGTTGTGGTGTGGTAATAACACATAACACACCACAAACATCAATATCGGAAAATGCCAGAATCACATTATTCCTCTCAATTCATCACCCTCTCTGCAACCACCCTTTCCTTTTAAGTTCTTCATTCTCTCACTTTTTCCTTTGGTTCTTTCCTTTTGGTAAGAGGCCCCTCTCGCTCGCTTTCCTTCCACCATTCATTCGAGAGCTATTGTTGTTGTTATTACCATTATTCTTCATTTCATCATCCATTCCCACAACACAATCAAAGTAGATTCCTTTTCGTTTTTGTTTGAGTCCCATTGTATTATATCATAAAATAAAAAAAAATTTGGAGTAAAGCAAAAAAAGGGTAAGATAAGGTAAGGCCAATTTGGAACCCGGAAAAAAAAAGGGTAAAAAGTGATTGACTTTGAAAGATGTCAATTGCTGAGTTTGCGTTGAATACAGTTATCAAAGAGAAAGGGCAATGGGAAGGACAACCGGGACATTGTTCTGATGAGCCAATCTTGATTTATCTCACGGTGGATGGCGCTGTGACCCCAATGCGCGTGTTGGAGTCTGATTCCATTGCTTCGGTGAAACTGAGGATTCAGCAGTGCAAAGGCTTCGTGGTGAAAAAGCAGAAGTTGGTTTTTGGTGGCAGAGAGCTAGCTCGCAGTGGCACGCTTATCAAGGAGTATGGTGTCGCTGATGGCAATGTTCTTCACATGGTTCTTCGCCTCTCTGATCTTCTTTTCATTGTCGTGAGGACCGTTTCTGGGAAGAAGTATGAGTTCCACATCGATAGACACCGAAATGTGGGTTATCTGAAGCAACGCATTAGAAAAAAAGGGGATGGTTTCATTGATCTTGAGGATGATCAAGAGCTTTTCTGCAATGATGAGAAGCTCGATGACCAGAGCGTCTTCCATGACATATGCAAGAGTGACGACGATGTGATTCATTTGATAATTAAGAAATCGGCCAAGGTTAAGGCCACACCGATTCGCAAGGATTTGAAGCTCTCCGTGAAGGCATCAGGTGAGAGAATAAAACTTAATAGGGACAAACATGTTCAGATAGCAAATGTGCCACCAGATGTATGTTTCTGGTTGGAACCAATTATTCTGAATCCCAAGATCAATTTTCTTCCTTTCCTTTGGGATATGATACGCTCCACATTTGAAGGTTTGAAGAGAGGAAATGACCCTATTAGGTCCTCTGAGGGCACTGGAGGGACTTACTTCATGCAAGATTCAACAGGTCAGGAGTATGTTTCTGTTTTTAAGCCAATGGATGAGGAACCGATGGCTGTGAACAACCCAAGAGGTCTTCCAAGTTCATCCAATGGCGAAGGTTTGAAAATAGGGACAAAGGTTGGTGAAGGAGCCTTGAGGGAAGTTGCAGCATACTTGTTGGATCATCCAAAGAGTGGGCCACGTTTGTTGTCAGGTGAAGAAGTAGGGTTTTCTGGTGTTCCCCCTACTGTAATGGTGCAGTGCCTGCACAAAAAGTTTAACCACCCAAATGGATTTTCTTGCTCCTCAAAAGATGTTAAGATCGGGTCACTGCAGAAGTTCACTAGTAATGATGGTAACTGTGAGGACTTTGGACCCTGGGCTTTCCCAGTGGAGGAAGTGCATAAGATTACTGTGCTTGATATAAGACTGGCCAATGCAGACAGGCATGGTGGGAATATATTGATCAGAAAGGAGGAAGGTGGCCAGATAAAGCTCATTCCTATTGATCATGGCTACTGTCTACCAGATAAAGTAAGCATTTATTTTCCTAAAAACTTCAGGTTTCGATTCATGACCAATCATGCTGAAATACTGGCCAATATGATTTTAGATTAATACTCACATGTTTGGTGCTAGGTCGAGGAATTAGTTCTGAGTCCAACATCAAATTTAAATTGAAACAACTTTAGAAAACTTTGTGCTGATGATAAAAAAAATTATATTGGATTTTACTAGCAGCTTGATTTCATAATAAAAAATTCTATCAGAAATCATTTTGACCATAATCAATTTTGTAAATGCTCAACCAAACACATAACCCCTTTTGGCATCCACAGAGCACATCATACCTTACATGTGACACAATGCAGATAAATTATTTACTTTTTGTGACATGATTAATTCATTGAAATATGGAGGAGCATAATTTACCAGTGATCTGTGACTTATTGTTTATGCAAGCTATGTGTGTAGAATAACTATATGTAATTGTTTCTGAAATTGATTGAATATGGAGTAACTTGATTATTGTTTCTGCAGTTTGAAGATTGCACATTTGATTGGCTTTACTGGCCGCAAGCGCGTAAGCCTTTCTCTCCTGAGACAGTTGAATATATAAATTCTCTGGATGCTGAAAAAGACTTGGAGCTTTTGAAATGTTATGGTTGGGATATTCCGCTTCAGTGTGCTAGAACACTTCGCATTTCCACAATGTTGCTGAAGAGAGGGGTTGAGAGAGGCCTTACTCCCTATGAAATTGGAAGCATTATGTGTCGGGAAAATTTGAACAAGGAATCTGTGATTGAAGAGATTATCATGGAAGCCCAAGATTCCTTGCTTCCTGGCATGGAGGAACCAGATTTTCTTGAAGCCATCTCGCGGAGCATGGATTCCCACCTTGATAAGCTTGCAAACTAGACTCTTTTTCTGAGTTATAGGTGTATTTGTATGTATTCAGTGAATGAGTCCATTTTGGGATGGACTGCAGGTTGCATAAACTGTGATATGGCTTCATGTGTTCTTCACATTGGCCTCATCATGTTCTTGTCTATTTTTGGATTCTTTGAACTGTTTTTCAGGATTGCATTGCCGTGCTGAACAGAAAGCAAAGGTCTAAATAAGATGTATTATATACTACAGTTTCATATATCATAGTAGAATTGTACGAGGTGTGACAAAGAACTGGATCTGTCACGTGTACATAATAAATGTTACATGTTAGGTGTCACCCCCTAAAAATGTAACATCTTAGGGGGTTTATGAAATGTATCTTTTACTCATTGCCCGCATCTTCGTTGGACTTGTCTCTGTATGAAAAGGGAACATTCAAAAACATGCAAGTATTGATATGATTGTGCAAATTAAATCTTCATCATAAAGCAGACATTTTTGTACGTGTAACTTACTGGATTCATGTTACCCTCACCCCCACAAAAGAAATCTCTTGATGATTGTGTGGTGGTAGGCATTGGCAATTTGACATCATGATATGACATTGAGTCAAGAAGAAAGCAAAATGATTCTACCAGGACTCAGAAAAAGATAATGACGACCATGTGGTCTGATTATGAGCACAGATTGTGCATAGGAAAGGAGAGACACCAATGAAAGTTTGTTAAGTTACAAAGTACTTGTTATTGCTGTTGTTGTTCGTTAATGGTTGGGATTTCGCCAATGAGAGGAGAATGTGAACATCAAAACACTTGGATAGAAGGTTAATCATACTTTGGAAAAAAAAAATTTGACGCAATATAAGAAAATCTTTAAATAGACATTAATTTTAAAAATTAAAATAATTAATTTTTATTTAATTAAATTAAAAATATTTTATAAACTACAAAAATATTAATATTTAAAATAATTTATATTATTAATAAAAATTTATAAAAATATAAATTAATATTTAATCATTAATTACTAATATTTTTACTATTTTATATTCTAAATTAATATAGTTAGAGACTAATTTAAATTCTGAAATATTAAGAATTAAAATGTTGGTAGCTACTTAGATATCAATTTATAAACTATTTTTTAAATTTATATTAATAATATAAATTATTTTAAATTTTAATAATTTTTTAATTTTTAAAATAATATTTAATTTAATCAATATATATATATAGTCACTTATTATTTTTAGTTTTTAAATTTGATTATTATTTAGTGATTGATTTCATTATAACAAAGAGATCTCGATAATTTCTTAAATAATTATATTAATTTTTAATTTTGATAATCAATTTAATGGTTAGCTTTTTTTTGTCTCACGTAAACCACTCATAAAATTAGTTGTTGCTTGGCTATTGGAAATATATTTGGTTGGAGATTGAGAAAGTGAATTAGATAGAAGTTTAGAAATGAAAACACAGTGATTAAAGAAGGTTAACCTTATTTTACAGCCTTTGAATTGAAAAAATAGATATGAAAATAACTAAATTACATCTATATTTATTTGTTTAATATTAAAATGATGAAAAAGAAAATTAAAAGTATTTAATTTTTATGACATTTTTTCTAAGTAAATTTCCTGTGTGAATAGTACTTCTTTGTTTCACACTCTTAATAGCAAAATAATTTTATTTAACAATTTCTTGTAATAATATAATAATATTTTAAATTAAAAAATAAAATAAATATAGTTAAAATATCAATTTATTGAATGTATTTATTATTAGGAGTGTCAAAGCATCAACACTAAAAGATAAGATATATGTAAGTAACTTTTATTTCATCGATAGTATATTGTAATACTTATATTTTGTTTTTCTATATTAATGTTAAACTCTTGTCATTTAAATATTAAACATTATATACAAAATTGTATTGGAAATGTAATAATTAAATTAAATAGTATAAAATTAAATGATAACATTATTTATTAGCACAATGCTAAGATAAAGTTAAGAAAATAATAATACATTATATATACGCGTATACTATAAGATGTACTGAAAACTTATTTACTGACACCTCTATTTTAAACAAATTATAAGTTAGTTAAGTCCACTTATAGTTATAACTTATCTCTAATTTTTCTACTTATAAAAATATTTTAATAAAAAAGAACCTTTAATAGTATATTGTTTATTTTAATTTTCAGTAAGTTTAAAATTAGCTAAAAATCTAAAACTATAATTACCTAAAAGTATACGTCTATCTGTTTCTAACATAAAAATATAACTTATATAAAATAATAGTCTTAATAATATTTTTATGACATGTTATTCTTATATTACTTCATTCATCTACTAATTTGACTAAATTTACCAATTTTCACATTTTTCAAAACTTTCACTTAACTTATTAATTATTATTTTTGGCATATATATACTTATAAAGTCTATTAAATAAAATGCATTGTTTATTTGAAAATTTACACAAAATCAATGTAAAAGTGATCAAACAAAAAAGAAAAATGTGTTTTAATGTTAACATTGAATATGATTTTTATACCTTTTTAAATTGAATTTTGTCTCTCAATATAAAAAAAAAAAAATCACTTTTCAATATTTGTTGTCATTAAGTTTAGAACAAAATAGAATGAGCCCTAAGATTAATTACTATTGTATCAGATACTTTTCAGTTTTTAACATACAAAGAACTCTTTAATTATTATAATTTCATTTGCTAAACTTTTACTTGTACGAAAAAAAAATCAATTATAAAGGTATTTTTTAAAATCAAAGTATGTAAAATATTATAAGCCGTAAATGATAGAAGTGATTAAATATAAAAGTTAGAATTATAAGAAAAGAGAAAGTGTTCCAATTATTTGTCAATCTCCTACCTTTCCCTCCATCATTTTCCCGCCACCGATCCACTTTTCCGGTAATAAAAAATTAAACTAAATTGTTTAAAAGAATGCAATTTATAAAATTTAAAATAGAATAGCAAAACAAAATTAAAAAAAATGATATTGAAGTAAAGTAATGTATAACAGCTAGATTGGGCTTTTGGTACAATTGCTGCCCAATTGTGAAACTCCCAATGTTATACGACTTTGCACACTCTTCAAAAACTATCATATTAAAATATACTCACATTTAACTATTAACCGTTTACCACTTTCATAACTATGATAAGATATAAAGAAATATTAAAATTTTCGTTTTTCTCATTCGGTTGTTAGGATTTCATTGAATCATTTTTGTTTTTGTGTTTCTCCTTCGATTCTCAGGTGAATGTTAAATGGAAAAGTTATTTATAAAATGTACAGTAAAACAAGTGATCGACACTCGGATAAGTGCACAATAATAAATGATGTACATTTCTCTTTGAAAATCGCGTTATTTATATTATTTAATAGACTTACCTTATTGGGTTTGATTAGTGAAATGGATCGCACTTATAACTGTATTACTTAATTTTTAATGATATTAATTTCACTGACCTTGGTTTGACCATGATGATTTGTCTCGATTAGATTTTCTTGAGTTCGATAAGAATTTTCTTGAGTTCGATAAGAATGAACAAATCTCGGTCATACCCATAGTAGCACCAATATAGTAAATATGATAATTATATAAATTAAATCTAAATTTAGCACATATCTCCAGAAAAATTTGAATGATTTTTTTTTAATTGACATATTCTATACACAACTTCAAAACTGACCCCGTTAAAAATTTGAAATAGTGAATGTAAGAAGGTTGACAGAAATTGCAGAAAGACGCAGTTGGTTATTAATTGAAAAGAATATTAGTGCGGCAAAGGGACCACCACCACCCTCATAGTCAACAACACTGTCCACTTCAAGACAAAAATCTCTTTATTTCTATTACTATTACCAATCCTTCTATTTTTTATTAATCAAAATTTTAAATTCATTATAATTTGTTATCTATTTCGTTTTGCAATTATAATCCCACATCCACGAATATAATTTTGCTGATATGTGTTATTACTAAAGAATATTTTATATTAAAAGAATACTAATAATTATATTATTTATAAATTAGTGGGAGAAATTGTGTTTTATATTTTGAAGAAAATGAAATGAATGAAAATTGATACTTTAGGAAGAAGAGGTGGAATTACTAGTAATAGAGCACTTGAGAAATTGAAAAGTAATGTTGGGTTTTCTTGTTTTGCATTTTGCAACAATTTTTATTTTATTTTTTCTTAAAATCATGTGGGTTTTTGTTTTGGTCGCATCCTTAAATTATGCGCATAGGCATCTTTTTCCTCATCCTTTTCCTGCTTTCAACGTAACCAACAACACCCACTTCCACTCTGGCTCTCCCTCTACCACCGCAGGCCGCGGCGGCCGGAGCTGCTCCGCCCCATGTCGCACCGAGGCCGAAACGGCCGCGTCCACCGTCGGGGCGCACCAACCTCGCTTCCTGCGTAGTCGCCACCATCTTCCTAGTCTTCATCATCATCGTCATCCTCATTGTGTACTACACTGTGTTCAAACCCCAGGACCCCAAGATCGCCGTCAACGCCGTCCAGCTCCCCACGTTCTCCGTCGCTAACGGCACCGTCAACTTCACGTTCTCCCAATACGCCGCCGTCCGGAACCCTAACCGCGCCGCCTTCTCCCACTACGACAGCTCGCTCCAGCTCCTCTACTCCGGCAGCCAGGTCGGGTTCATGTTCATCCCAGCCGGCGAGATCGACGCCGGCCGGACGCAGTACATGGCCGCCACCTTCTCCGTCCAGTCCTTCCCCCTCTCCGCGCCCGGCAGAGTGGGCCCCACTCTGGCGAACGGCGACGGAGTGGGCTTCAACTATGGGCTTAGGATTGAGCCCACTTTGGAAATCGAATCCAAGTTAGAGATGGTGGGCCGCGTGAAAGTGTTGCACTTCTTCACCCATCATGTTTACGCGAAAGCCGGTTGCAGGGTCGCCATTGCCGTAACCGATGGATCCGTGTTAGGTTTTCACTGCTAATTCTTTTTTTCTTTTTCTCGTAACTCTAGACTTTACCACTAAAGTAACTATATAATCACTGTAACTGTTAGTCACCTTGAGTAACCAAGGGTTCACGGTTAAAATTGTAAAGACCCTTTTTCCTTTTCATTTTTCCTTCTCCAATTGCGAAAGTTTTGAGGCAAGAAATAATATTATTCATCTAGAGGGGAATGGGGCATTTAATTTATAATGTATCACTATTTTGGAAAGAAAAAGTGTATAAATTTGAAGTGATAGAATATAATAGAAGAAAGTGTAGTTAGAGGAGTAATATGGGTTAAGAAATGTGAAGATTATGTGTAATGGGTGGGGCTAGAAAGTGGGGTTATTTATGTGTTACTTTATTGGGATAAGTTAAAGGTTAAGTAAAGCGTTGTAGGAGGAGGCAGAAAGTGGAGGCGAATGATGAGTTTGAAAGAGAACTTCTTTTGGCTTTTGTGATGCTAATTAATTGTGGGTTAAGCAAAGTTGGATACCATTCTTGATAGTGATACTAGTTTGACCAATGCTGTGAAAATTGGAATGAAGTGAATGAGGTTTTGGTGAAAAAAGGGAATGGGTTCATTTGTGTTGCTTGATATCAAGTAATTATATGTTTCCCTATGTTGACAATCTTTTCTTGCAGTTAAAAATTGTTACAAATATTAACACTGCTAGTACAAGAAAAATATTTGTTATTATTATTTTCATATTATAATAATAGAATTTTAATAAATAACGTAATTTTTTTGGTTATGAGACCATTTGTATTGATGCTCCATTTAAAGTTTTTTTAAACAATATTGACAATAAAATAAAATGTTCAAAACGCCAAGGACCAAATTTGAAAAAAAAAAAAGCTTACAAGAACTAAAATAAAAAGATGTTAAATTTTAAAAAAAGGAAAATTCATATTTAAGTAATAGTTATGTTTAATTACATTATTCACTAATTCAAGGAATATATATCAACTTGTAACAACATAAATGTGTGAGTGTCTCCTTAACAAACTTTTAAATTAAAAGTATGAAATGAAACTAACAATTAATCTATATTTATGAGTTTTATCTAAGTTAATATTGTTCCGGACTCAAATTTACCATATTTAAGATTACCACATTTGAAATATTATAAATATTATTTGTGTTTGCTGTTTGGTGGTGAGTTAAAGAACGGAAATATTTATAAATTTTTAGTTTGAATACTAAGTATGTGAGACATTTTAAATACATTGAGACTAAAAATAAACGTGACCTAAACTCTCAATATAACTCTATCGTAAATTTACTACTAGTGTTACAGTACTAACATATGAAACATTATTCACTTTGAACATTGGTAATTCTATCATAAAATAATAAAGTTTAGTTCAATAAATTTCTAAATATAAAAGGAATTCCTAAAGTGAAATTGATTCCCTAAGAGTAGATTTTTAAAGTCTGTCATTTGCTTTAATGTTAGTTTAATGAAAATAATTAATCCTTTATCTTTAATCTTCATCTCTTCAAAATGTTACTTCTTACTGCAAAGAGATTTTGATGAAGACAGAAAATAAGGATCATTATTGATTATGAGGATCAAGAAATAACATTTATCATAAATTACTCACATTATTACATTATAAAAGAAGAGGATTGATAAATGTTTCAGCAGAGACTGGATTGACTGAGTTTTCTGAATGTGAATAATGTATTTTATAAGTCTTAGTTACTTATTATGATGTCCTTCCAATCTTAACTAATATTACTTAATATTTAAAGTTGTTCTTTTTTTTCAACTACCATATTTTCATAATTTTTATTTAAGATTCTTTATAGTTTTATTGAATCTCTCTATTATTCGTTAAAAAAGACGACAAATCAAACCAATAAGATAAATTTTATTTCTTCTTAGTAGGAGATTAGACTAATTAACAATATACACAATTTTTGAACCTTGAGTCAGACTAGGTGACAAAACTTTAAAAAATAGACATGGTTTAATTTTTGAATGTTCGATCTATCCATGACCTACATAAAAAATCTTATATAAAATAAAATGTTCATTACATTTCTTAGTTGCTTCAACTTTCTCACACAAACAAATAACAAATGTCTAATATTTGCTTTGATGACATGCTGTGTTCTATCTTTATTAGTGTCCTAGTGCGAATGTCATGATTGTTTATAGAGTAGATATTAAACTAATTTTTCCTTACACTAGCCTGATTATTAAAGTTTTGGAAACTGCACACACTTCCTTACTACTAATGAATTTTGCGTAAAAATTAACTATACTCAAGAAAAAATGTAATGGAACGTGTACTCACCATGCAATATCAATGTATAAGTTATAACTTTTTGTAGTAGAAATGAGTGAAACATTGGTTAGCCTCGACACATGATCCTGTTTGAGATTAGGGGCTATGTATTTCCAGAGCCCCGTTGATATGAAATAAAAAGTAAGATAAAGAAGTAGATGAGGTATTCATTAAGACATGCCCTAGTGTGATACTTAGCCCTTTTTTGGTAAGGCTGAGATATTTTGTATATTTATGAGGTTATAGCATGCTGTTAAGTGATAAGAGAAGCAGTGGTTCCTGACATGATCATAACGCGAGGAACAAAAACAGGAAAATAATTGAATGTGAAAAAAGTTCAAATGGGTTACAAATGCAAGTTCCTAAGCATTATGACAATAAATTTTCAGCCAAAACCTCTCTATTATATAACATTATAAGCATTAAAGAACAAAGAACAGGCCTATTCAAAGCCAACAGTTGTTTCGTTTTTCAACAGTAATAACACATAATTTTTGTTCTAGTAAACGAAAGTTACTTAAGGCAGAGAAGGTTTCCTCCATGCAAAATGGTCATTTTATAGACAGGGCAATTCAATCATTATCATTTACCTTGCTCATTAATCACTCCTAATGGATTTTTTTTCAGTCTGTACAAGAAAATCAGAACCAACAGCTCCCAATGCATCACAATAAATAGATATCTACAGGAACTACTTATAATTGTAGAGCTTGTTTTCTACCTGCAAGTCAGCTTTCCACCACTGGTGAATACCATGAGCTTCTTTGAAATCGCGCGAAGGGGTAATGTTTACTGTCAGAGAAGCTGAAGGAATGAGGTGGAGGGCTTCAGATTCCTTCCCAAATGCCCCCATCAATAGGCCACCCAGTGAATTTTGAGTTGCTAACCTTTCAATCATTCCTGCCCCAATCTCATCCATTCTTCTTCTATGTTCAAAATACCCAATGTATTCTGAGCAGATATGATCAGATGGATTCACAAACAAACCAGGAACCCAGGCAGCCAAAGCAACAAATGGATCAACAGATAAATCCTTCGGCTTCTTGGCTTGCATAGCAATGGTGAGTCCAGCAGTTATCACACTGCCAGCAAATCGAATCCCATGTTTCACCCTCTCATCCTTAATTCTCTCAATTGGAGCAGATACAAATGGGGGGTTGAAAAGAAAAGATTCAATAAACATGCCATTCTTGGCCATTGTTTTCCCAGTGAGCATTGCCATTGCTGATCCCAGGGAGTGTCCAGCCAACCAAACATTTGAATCACCTACAGTTGCTACCATGTTTCGAACAGCCTGAATAGCTATTTCAGAGCGAGAAGTTCGATGAAGCCCTTGTTTGATCAAGTGGATATCCAACTCAATATCACGTGAAACTGAGTGTGATTTGGTCAGAGTTCCTCTGAAGGCAATCACATAACGTGGACTTGTATATATAGTATCGTTACACTGAGATGATGAAGGCCTGAACTCATATATTGCTCCGAAGATAGACGAATCAACATCGTCTACAAGCGGACGGAGCAGCTGAAACTGAAAGAATGTCCACCAAGGAGGTGCAAGGGCATTTGAACCTTCACGTTTTTCTTGCCGATCCCTTTCTAGAATGTAAACACCTTGTACCAAACTAGCAGCAACTGCCATTCGATGATACGCGGTATCCCTGAATCAGATGGTACACTACTTTGTATTAGCCAAATACTTCAAATAGAGCACCAAAAGACACAAATCCTACTATACAATACAACTACTGCATTCAAAAGAATTTCCAATATTCAAGCTTCATGGAAAAGGAATATCCTATGTGTATCAGGCTTTTAACAAAATCAGCTTATAAGAGAGGGTTTACAACCACATAAAGAATGAAAAGTCGATATAGAATCTCCAATAATAACCACCCATAAAAATACATAGAATCTTTCCGAAAATGGTATAAATTCATATGGTATTAGTTTCAGCATGCTATGTAGTGGGGTCATACTCATATTATAAACTGATCTATTATATCGTATGTCAAATTAAGGGGATAATTTGCAATTACACGTGTATATTATTAAGAAAAAAAAATTAAAACTTTGTGGATTGCCCCACCAAGTAGATACCTCTCTGCAATTGAGTACAATCACGCAAATGATAATCATATCAGCCATTCTAAATCAGACATGGTGGATAAGAGATAAACAATGTAAACTAAATGTAGAGAAATACCCCCAAAAAATATTTAAAGCGGAGTAATTGGTTTCATAGATCTTACCAAGAGACATGAGTTAGATGCAAAGGTCCTGAGAGGTCAAAACTTTCCCTCTCAGATTCCATGGCTTCCTTCTAATTGCAACTTAAGAAATTGTCAGAAACTGTGAGCAACTCAAAATCAATTAATTGCCCTGCATGATGATATTCAATCAAATGAAATCCATGTTTGACAATATGATTTACAGTGTCGGAGAAGAAAAAACAATTAGATTTTACAAGAATATTGCGGCGCATTCCACAGTGGAGATTCTTGAATAGAATTAAATGAAGATTTGAAATTCGCATGGCATTTGTACGAGAAGAAAAAGGAGCATATTCGCATCTAAGCCAAGAGAATTGAGAACGGAAAAGAGATTGTTGTTTGTTGCTGACGTTATTCTCGAATCTGAGGAACTCCGCTTCAATCGCAATCGGAACCCAACCAACGCTCTTTTTTAAAGTACAGTTTTGTCCACCACCTCCTAATTACATTTTAAGAAAATTTTAAAACAATACCAGTATATTTAAAATATGAGCATAAAATATAAATAAATGTATTCAATATTAAATTAAATAGGCTATTTTTACTAGGGGACGCACATTTTCTTTTGAAAATATTATAATTATTAAAATAAAAATATATTTTCTGATTTTATTGTAGATATTTTTTTTTATTATGTAGGTGAATTTAAAAAATGATTACTTAAAGAATAAAATCATATAGTTGTTAAAAGGGAGACTTCCCTAATTACCATAGGAAACCACTTTTTTTACAAAATGATTGTTATTATTATTATTATAATAATAACTATTATTATTAAAAATAAAAATATATTATTAAATTATAAGGAGATTTTCATAAAGAGTAATTATAGAAATAAATATTTTTATTTTATTTTATTGTAAGTATTGTTAAAGTGCATAATCCTTTATTAATATTAGAAAATAAACATGTATGTATATTAACGTTTTTATTACATTAGATGTGAATAATTAATTAAAAACTAAAATAATAATAATTTAAAATATATACAAATATAATTTTATGAAAATAGTATTAAGAACATTTATGGGAGGATAAAATTATCCCATTAAAAATGATACCAAAAGAAGTTAAGAATAATATGCTGATAAAAAAAAGTTAAGAATAATATATTATTTTTCAGTAATAGTATAAATAATGGTATGAATAATTATTAAAATAAAAGATACTATCAATTATAAATAAATACAAATAATTTTATCAAATCAAATAACCAAACTTTCAGATAAATTAACAAAATCCTTGAGAGAACCTAGAATCAAATATGTGTTGAGAAGGAGTGTTAGAATAAATGATCTTAAGTAATTTATTGTAAAATTGCCATGTGTTTTATGCTGTAACTAATTCCTAGATATATTATTTCATATTTTCTTCATTTTCCTCTCATTATATGATGTATTCAAGTTATTATAAATGACATCCCCGAAAGAGAAAAATTCCCTCTCTCAAAATCATTCTCTTTACTTTCTTTTTTTCTTTCTAAAGTGTTATGATATGATATTATATTTAATGCATACCAATTAACAAATAACATAAATATAACTTACATGAAAGTATTACACTATTCAATAACTTTATATAAAATATAATTTTAACCAATTACCCACAGAACTGTAAATATATATTGGCTTTATTATAAATATATAAAGTTTATAAAAAACAATAAGAAATAATATGATTTATATTTGAATATATTAATAAGAAAAATATAAAGCTAATTTGAATTATATAAATGAAATATTAAGTAATTTTAAGCCAATATAATTTCTTTATATATAATTCATATAATAAATTTGACATGAATAGCGGCTTATCATTAAAAACAAGTAATTAAATTCAATAGTGTAAGCAAAGTTGTAATTTGGAGATGGAAAGACTCACAGTTGCTGTAAAAGGAAAGGACAAAGTATAGATAATAGAAGGGAAAAAGTGGGTGTCAAGTGTCAAAGTATCAGCACTCCAACAAAAATGAAAGATCTATAATCACTCCATTATATAACCCAAAAAAATCAATTTTCTCCCTTTTCATAATCGTCTCATCTATTTAAGATGACAATATAAAATGGATAATAAGATGAGAATAAAAAATGAGTATGAATATTGAACTGGAAATAGCAATACTACTAACTCTAGCATTGTTACAAACGTGATGGATATACATATCTACTTGGACCAAGCAACTGCGTCTATTTCAGCTTGTGCACTCCGGTACAACTCTAGTCTCTTTGCAAGAGCACTACGTCGTTCCATAATTGCAGGATCCTCATTCAGCAAGGAGGACAAACGCTTGGTCTGCCAAAAGGATTTATGCAGTCCAATATTAAAACCAAATGAAATACAAGCTAATATAAATAAATTTATCTTGCTTGAATGATTAAAATTAAAAGATAAATGCACATGATTTTTTAAACAAGAATAAATTTAGATCATTAAATATTATTTGGAAGATCAAGATTAAAAAAGAAATGTAACTCAAAACTTTGGAAGAAAACCGTTAATTCTTACCTCCATTTTGCCTAGGTCTGTGAAAAAGTGATCAAGTAAACTACGTTTTGCCTCCCGCACTTGACAGTAGACAATGGACTTGGGAATCGAATTCCGCAGTGTAGCACAGACCATATTGACATACGATAAAATTGTTGTTCCTGTTTATAAGTGAGTGAGTCGTCCATTTGAAACATAATGATGAACACACACATCAAACTAGAAGAAAAAGTTGTAATATAACAAGTGGGACTGCAAAGAGTAAGACTTACCAATTCGCCTTAAATATGAATCATTATATCTATCAAAAATTGAATGTGTGGGATTGCCACCCTTGTCAACATCTTGAGGAAGCTTCCGAAAAAAATCAACAGTCAGGTAGCCACATTCCATATCAACTAGCTGCAGTGTTGCTCTTTTGCTTTCGTCCCTCATTCTTTCTAGTGAATCAACAGCTGCAGCCCCAACCTCAACCCGGAGGCCTGGATACTGCTTCAAATCCTGTAAATCAGCCAGGTTATGTATTAGCTGGGGAAATTGTGAACCCGAATAACTTGGATTAGTGGAAAGAAAAGATTAAAAGTATATGTAAAGTAGAAGCGGGTAAAATTCCAGATAAATTATTATAAAAAGGCATGAAAAGGACAAGTGTCATCAGTCCCCACATTGAAGTCTGTCTCCATTACTTTGGAAATTCCAACATAAAAGCATCAGCATTCACAAAACCTATACAAATTTCATCGAATAAGGAAAGGCAGTTTTATTGATATGTCAAAAATATCAGAAATAACTGTGGCCAAGTCTTTTGAAGCCCTCTTCACTATGTATTTAGATGGAAAACCAGGCGGTGGGGAGGAATAGTAGACAATAGTATGCCAAGACAATGTGTACACAAATATTGATGACTGTTGTTGTGCAACTATTAAGAAAAAAGATGTCAAAAAAATCAATTAAGGTGGTTTGAACTAGTGCATCTACTAAAGGCACGGGTGAGAAGAGTAGACTACATGGTTTCTAAACCAGGAAACAGGGTGGTAGATTGAGTATGAGAGAGAAATTATTAAAAGTATTACCAAGTGAATAATATCTTACAAATTTGTTTTTTAGATGAACCTGAAAGCATAGTCTGATACATAAAGCTAACTTTAGCTACTGGGATAAAGCTATTGTTATTGTTGAAAATGATATTAAAACATGAACTTTGTCACCGGAATACTCGAGAAAACATCAGAGCACTGACAAGTACGAGAACTTGTCACTCACAGATACAGCAGAAAAATTAAATAAGTACCGCTAGGAAGATGCTAAAGTTCACAATAGCTTTGTGAACATCAAATATAGTTAAAAGAAATACACCACATGTTAAATATGTACAGCCAGAAACATACCACGGTCTCACTGATAGATTTGTGAATCAGGTCCTTTAACAGGGAATGAACCTGGAAGCATTTAAAATGACACTAGTGAGCATGAAGTGGACCGTGTAAATAAATCAATCAAGAAAAAAAAAACACAATACAACAAAATATTAATTTTGAAAAAAAATTCATCAATTTACAAACTTTTGAGAAGAGGCTAATTTGTCAGCTCAGACCAATAAGAAAAAGGAGGCCCTTCAATCAATAAAACATTTTTCTGGCCAAATAACTTCCATTCAGGAGTGATTATCAGCAATGAAAATTAGATGACTCAAATATGAAATCATACAGCATCAACAGCTGCCTCCGCAGGGCCCCTAATAGTTATTAGAGAAGATTCAATGAGACGGCGGTATCCTTGTTCTGGAGCTATTAGATGAGGCTGGTACCCATCAGCTTCTGTAATAAGCTTCCTTATATTTTCCATTGAAAGCTGCTTATCAAACTGCAACCTTTTTAAAGCAGCAGGGAGCTGATTGTCAAAGACATTATAAATTTTATCACCTCCAGGCCGCCTGTAGGAGATCGGAGAAATTATTCAAGTTAGTTTGAAACCAAAAACGAATGCAGCATGGAGATAATTTTGAAGCAAAAAAATTGCACACTAGGTTACAAAAATGAAGCACATACACGCCATCAAGATGATCTTTAAATATTTGATCAAATGAGCGGCATATTTCCATGATTGAGTACAACTTGCCCTGCATGTGATGGGTAATGAGTCATTAAAAACTTTCAAACACCAAGCTAGAATGCCTGAAAGTGTCATGCTATCTTCTCATCACCACAGCTACCATGAATGAATAAATGAAAATTGTCCAACATATTGTGGGAATAGATATTTACAGACTTATGCACAATGATAGAAGTTTAGAACGACAAGGCCTTTTGACCAATGAACACATGAAATAACAACGGATTTTAAAAAGAGATAACTTACCCCAGCATCAGCGGCAACAGGCTTCCCTAAACGAGTTTGTTCAGCTTCAAGTTCAGCTATTGTTTTGTTAATAAGAGATTGAATGCCAGGAATTTTGGACTTGATTACTGTTTCCAAGTGCTGAGATATAAAACAAGAATTTTGTAAGTACAAAAACAATACATTTAATTTAAGTCAAACGATGCTACAAATTCTTATCTTTATACCTTTGAGAGCATCTTTGCCAGATGCTCAGAACCCATTCTGTGTGCAAGGTGTTTATATTCAGGGGTACTATTGAAGTACTCACGTTCTCTACGCCTAGCAGCAATCATGTCAACATTCTTGTTTATGTCTTGTTGAGATCTATTCACAACACCAATCCAGGGAAACTTTAACCTATATGCTCTTCCTTCCAACATCTGAGAATATATGCCATACACATCAGTACTTATGAGGTAAGTAATGAGACATGCTCAATTCCTAGTAGAAAGAATAATTTAACTTGTAAAATCATGAGCCTAGTAGACACTGCATCAACCTCCTAATCAATATGAAACAGACTAGAGTCCATTGAAATCAAATAATTCTGTTAAAATAATATACATGAATTCAGTTTCAATTGAAACCAAACTCATTTTTGTCAACTAAGGAAAGCTCACAGTCAATTCTTGTGATTGATGGATAATTGACAGTCTTGATGTTCCAGTAAAAGAAGGTCAATCTTGAGAAAGAAGGAAACTAGTAGTTCAGCATTTAGGAGGGAGGTATCAAAATCTAAATATTTCATAGATAATAACAGTATAAAAAAAATGTCTTGATACACCTTTTCCATAGTTATGAGAATCCTTAATCTTGCAATGAATTATCACCGTGTCATTATATTGGTATTGGATATTATAGTTGTTTGACTTACATCAACAGCATCAGTACCCTTGTCCATAAGATCAATCTTTGTCAAAACTCCAATGGTCCTATCCCCTAAAAATTTGAAATGAATAAACCAAGAATTAGAACAACAACTTACTTTCTTTAAGCTGATCACTTCAATAAAACGTTTATAATCAACAATTTAAACAATTAGAATCACAATGAGAATTTGGCCCCGCTAAAGTAAAGGGGGTTCACTTCAAAGGATAATGTGTTGTCATAACTATTGTTTTCTTGATAAATATATGCATATATCAAACTGTTAATCAAACTCTAATTTTATAATTATCATTTAATTTCTTAATTGAGTTTGCGATAAATATACACTGCTAGTGCTATGAGATTTTTCCTATTATGAAATTTGATTTTGGAATAAAGTTTGAATAGTGGTGTGTTGTTATCGTTGCAAATTTTATCTTAGCTAACTTAAATTTCAAAATAAATCTAATGGCAGGTTATAGGTTTTATGAATTTCAAATTGGCTATAGAAGATTGTTGGTACAAAGATAAACCTCTTTTTCACCATAATTCTCTTATCTCCATTGATAGATTAACCAAAAGTCAAGCTAGGAAATGGTAAAATTGTACAAGCTAAAGGAAAGGGGTAAATTCTATATCAAACAGGGAAAAGTGTGATAATTGTCACAAATGTTCTCTACATGCCAGAAACATTTAATATTGCACAAATGCTAAGAAATGGATTTAAAGTTTTTTTTTTTTTGTTTTATCATTGGTGAATGCAGAGCTATGACTGACAATATTGAATGATTCGAAATAGTTTTTAGTTGAAGTTGGATTTAGCTGAAGATCAGGAATTTAGACAAAATTGATGAGATTTATTGGGCAACTTGTTAACATAATGTCTTGAGCACTTAGGATATGAAGTTTGAAGTTCATGTAGCTCAAACTTGGCCTTTCTACGTCAAATCACAAAGTTGAGCGTTAAAATTATGATATTTTGCCTTATCTAAAATTAGATTTTAGAATAAGGTATACACAGTATTTTGTTATTGTTGCAGATTTAGTCCTTAATGTTTTCTTTTAGTTAGTTAATTTAAATTTAAAATAAATCTAATCAAAAGTTAAATATTTTAAGAATTTTAAATTGATTGTTAGTCTATAAACAGATATCTTCATTTATAAATTTCAATGGCTACTTTTCTTCAATTTTAGTCTCTCTATTTTCTCTACAAATTCCAATATTTTATATTTTATTTTTAAAATATATTCTAACATATGCATATATAAATATATATATATATATATATAGCTTTATAATTGAACAAATTATAGCATTGGTTATGAATACACAATAACAAATGAAAAACTTCAACAAGAACATGCAACATGAAGAGTATTCAAAGATGAATGAAAATGAATTATTTTGAAATTACCGGTAGGATCCACTTCACGGGAAATTTTAATTGCATCAGATGTTGCGAGATCTTGATTGGCAGGAGAAATAGCCAAAATTATACAGTTTGGCTGCAAATTAACGTCAAATTCAGCACAATAAATTTACCACATGGAAATATTTTTTTCAAAAATGTCTACTATGAACGTAGTGATCAGAAAAAAAATAAAACACTAGCATGATTTTTGCACAATCAGCTAATTTTCCAAGTTAGGTTTTTCAGATATATAAATTATGATTGCAAAAATCATAAATAAATTATGATAGCAAAAATAATATATAAATTATGATTGCAAAAATAATATATAAATTATGATTGCTTACGATGTTCCTTACTTAAAGGAGATATTTGTAGTTACAAACTAAACCATACCTTCTCAATGTAGGAGCGAACCATATCCTCGATGTCTTTCACAATACTATCCGGTTGCCCCTCTATATTTTTTTGAAAAAGACCAGTTAGTATGTTAGCATCATAAAATTTAACAACTCTCTCCACCTGTAATCATCGATAGTAAATGTGTGTCAATAAGTTGCTTACCGACAGCTACTTTAGTAAGTCCGGGAAGATCAATGAGGGTCAAGTTAACAACTGCAAAAGTCCAAGAAGTCGCTCAAAGTCAAAGAAACAGATTATGAGATTGATCTACTAGGCATTGGCATTGTTACAGAAAAACAAAATTCAAAACCCACCATTAGGAGAGTATATACTAAGATGAATCGGAACAGTAGAAATTTGTTTGCTTCGTCCAGTCTCTCTATCAGTTTCATCTTGAATCTCCTTCCTCACAGCAACTACACAAATTAAAGATCATCATTACTAATAGCAGTCCTACATAAACTGAAATCGGTCGACAACATTGAATAACCTTGGAAAGGACATATACGTACAAACCATTTATTTATTTATTAACGAGCAATAGTAAAGAATAAAGAGGTTGTAAATTGTAACTTTGAGAATAGAAAAGTACCAAAATCGGTGAACCTCTTCCTCGGGAGGTGTAGGAACTCAGCGTACTCTCTGCTTCCCTCGTCAATCTTGTGAAGCTGCAAAACCAGAGGTCGCCGCGTAACAATCCCTGCAAGACGATTCGCACGCGTGAGTTTCAAATCAGAAGCATCGATTTAAGGAATACATAGAGAGAAACGAACGAGGATGACCTGATCCACGAGGTAAGAAATCTTTGCCGACAACGCTCTCCAAGACGGAGGACTTTCCTGAGCTCTGAAAGGGAAAGAAACACGATTCGTCATGATTCGTTGCGAAATGAAAAGAGAAGCGAATAAGAGAAAGGGATCGGAGGTGTGACCTGGCCTCCGACAACGGCGATGGCGGGAAGAGAGTCCCACAGTGTGGGGAGTGCAGTGTTTTCGCCGTGGTCACCTAAGGCGGTGCAAGCTCTCTGGATTTTGTTAACCAAAGAGATGAGATTCTCCATTTCGATTTCGTGAGATCTGTTCGCTGGATCGGATTCAGATCGCCGGTGACGGTTACGGAGAGAAGAGAGAGCGCGAGGTTCGCGTTTGGTGCTGTGTCGATTGTGGTGGAAGGGTTCGAAAGGGCAAACGCGGAGTCTTTTTGTAAGGAGTGTGAATTGGTTTGAAAAGGGACGTGATGCCAACGGGATACTATCTTTTACGGCCCTGTAAGAATGTACTAGAAACGCATTTTACTGCTTAGTCGGTCACTGTTTTTACCGCTAGATTCTTGTTATGCTGTGTTCTCTCTGTAATACTATTTTACTTTCTTGTTAACAAAATTAATCCACATTTATTAACGTTTAGACGGATAACAAATGTTTCTACTATCTTCATATATGTAATTACACCTGTTAAATCTTAGTGAATTTGACTATTTTTCTTGTGTGGCATTGTTTTTTCTTTTGTTTAAAATAAAACCCAATTATTTTTTAAATAAAACAATACAATACTAGAGTTTGGTGTGTGAGCATTTTTTTTGTCTAGTTTTGATTCATATATTTTAAAAATGGACATAATTTTTTATTTGTTTATTACAGGAGAGAGTGGAGAAAAATAAGAACTATTATGAAAATAAAATTTTATCCATAGAATTAGATTCATTTTCTATAGTTTAGTGAGTGAACCATTTTTGTCACCGTAGTTTTAATGGTTGAATCTTAATTCATATATTTGAAAAAATAGACGATTTTAATTGTTTAACTTTAATTTATATATTTTTTTCAAATGAATTTTAACCTTGTAATTTTAATCGCTCCGTTTTATTTACTCATGAGGAATCTCTTGTTTTGACAAAATAACAATTGTTAGAGTTAAAATAAACAGTAAAATACAAATCAATATCTAAAAAAACAGTAATACAGGAATAATAAAAATCCGTCTTATTCAAAAAGGGTAAAAAAGACAAATTTGATAGATGTTTTGAAGATAATAAATAAATAAAATATAAAAAGTAATATTTAATATTTCGTTTCAAAGAAGCGTTATTTTAATGTATAAACAAACAAATAAAAGCACTTCTTCTTTTTATCAAATATTAATACAATATAATATCCCCAAAGTATGAACATACTTTAAAATTAGTAATATGATAAAACAAGCCACTTCTTTTGATTCTTTTTTATAACCTGCTAGGGAAAAAGAAAGGCCCTGATTTTTCTATCCGATTTTTTTTCATGCTATTTATTTTATTGAGTTAAAATTTATGTATTTTATATATTAACGTTTACTTTAATTTTGAATTTAATATATGTTTACTTATAGGTTATTTTGTTTTGATTTAAAATATTATTTAAAATATTTAAATCTAAAATAAATAAATAAAATTGAATTAAGATACGAGAGAATAGAAAAGAGAAAAGAAAATAAATAAAATAATTTCACATAAATTAAAAGATATACTAGAAAGTAAAATGTGGATATATATATATATAGTTAAACCTGACTATATTTTTTATTACTTTTTTTTTTCACTTAACCAAGTTAACATGTAACTTCTTTCAAAATGAAAATTTCCAAATAGCTTTTTAAGAATTAATTAATTGATGAAATGGAAAAAGCATACCTGACCAGGGTCTTCAAGGAGTCAAATTCTTCTCACACTCAATCGTATAAACCTGCACCTACATAGTTTAAAATTTTCAAAAATACACTTCATTTTAAATATGAAAATCTGGAAAAATATTATTATGTTTCAGAAATAAAAATAAAAATCTCATTCTGTATTAAAAAAAAATCCGAAACATATTAAAAAAAGATTCAAAATGTATTTTTTATGTACCCATTTTGTATAAGGGCATTTTCGTCATTTGATACTAAAATTGGGAGCAGGTTCAGGAAGTAATTGCGCTTCAAGGAATATATAATTTTTCTATCCACAACGCCATCTTCCAGCTGTACCTACAATTTTTGAGTTAGTTCCTAATTTAACTATAACAATTTTATAAATAAATGAAAAAATATCTAAATTTAGCACTTAAATAAAGGTTAATATGTTGCTTAGTAATTTGACGGCTACCATGCAATTTTGTTGTGTAAGGTAAGTTCTAGAAAAGCTAAGGAAAATTCAAACAGTGATATACATCACCTTTCCTTCATTGATAAGTTCTTGAAAAGCTTCTAACTACTCAAAGAACGCTACATTGGGTCTCCATTTTGAAGGATCGTTGAGAAAGATTAAAAATCAACAGTGCAAAAGATTTAGCTTCCAGATTCAAGATACTAATAGGAGAATAGTTGAAACTTGTTTGTTTGTATATGTAAAAATACAACACAGTTTTGGACTTGATAGATGAAATCAAATTTCCTAGAAGACCAAATGAATCTTGTTTTGATGAAAGTGTGGTGCTGACAAATGTTATTTTCTTTAAGGGATTTCAAGAGTGGTGTGATGAAATTTTGGTGCTTGAATTACATCATTTTAATTGTATTTAATGGTTGATTTGTTGTTTGGCTATTGTGTATGTGATTACATGTGAACTAGTAAAAACTCAAAAAAAAGATAGTGCAATGTGATTATTATAAGGTTTACAATTCAGATTCGATTTATGATCAATTTGAACCAATATAATTAGAACATGACCACTGTTAACATTAGATACTAACTATGGTTTGGAAACATAATGAAATTGAATTGGTCCCAGCTTAGTCTAATTTCAATCCAAAGCGCGTTGCATAATTTCTCCACGACTCATTCTTCCTATCACTTTCTAAGATACCGTGATATGGAATTCAGCAGAGACTCAATAAGAATGCTAAGGAAAAACTTTTAATTTTCATCACGCGTTTGCTTAAAATAGTTTGACCCTTGGGTTTTGATAATCCAGTAAGTTACTCATTACTAACTTACCTTCTTATTGTTGCATGCTGCATACCCCTTACAAGGTGCCTCAATGAAACAATGAGTTCTTATATTCATACTTATCTAACATAAATACGTATAATTTTTAAAATATATAATAAAATAACACAAATCTATATATTATATAATTATAAATTATATAAATTAATAATAAAGATTTATGTACATAAATATGTTTAAATTATTTTTTTATCATAAAAATATTTTTCATGAGTGGTTCAAAATTTTTATTTTTTATTTTTGTAATAATAATAAAAATTTATACAATAAGTTTGAGTTTTAAAATATTAATATATTTTTTTTTAAATTGTGTTAGAATCGTGCTAAAATTGTCAGAAATTCAACAAATATTTTTTAAATTGGACACTTCAACGATATGTATCATATGAATGTTACACGAGTGTTGATGTCAGATACGTGACAAACCTTTGTCACATTTAAGAGGTTTGTCCTAGTATGATAGATACATACTTAAGAATTGTTTTACACCTATAATAATAAAGTCATTGTTATTTTAAACAATCCAATTTTTTTTTCCAATGTATACAACAGTTTTAAAATGTTTCTAAATCAGACTCCGCAATTGATCCCGTTTTTTTATATTTATTTTTTCATTCTAAATCAGGTGTCTTGGAAGATAACTCTTGAAGCTTCAAATTTGGCAATCTAAAAAAAAATGGTTGTCTCGTTTCCAATGGACAGAAAAAGTGCTGCTTTCTTGAAGGGGTCACGAGCTGTAGAAGTGGCCAAGGTGTGTGTATTCAGATCATGTCTAACATGCCAAAAAAGCCCTCGGTGGTGTATCTGTATATATAATTGACCCTTTCAAAAATGAGAATATAGTATCTTGAAGTTCAGTATGCAGAAGATGCACAAAAGAGAAACATCCCATTTGACAGTCAATCACCTGAAGCTTGACTAATACTATAGATACTAAATTTCTTTGGAAGACTCATTGGCTAAGAAAATTTCCATGGAAACTAACACCTTTTACTATTATTTTCTTTGTTTGCCCAATTGACACTTCAAACTTCTGCTAGACCAACCCTAGAAGATCATTGCTATAAAATCACTCTTCCGTGGTCCTTTTGCTCAGTACACTTCAAAGCTCCCATTCTCTAACTGCATCTGCCATTTCATAAAACTGATAACTCATTCTCTTTAACTAAGAATGATTCGCACCATATTTGCATGCTTCAGTGGGAAAGTGTCACATAAAAAAGCAAAAGTAGAGGCAGTGGAAGAGAGAAAGGGTGTGTACAGAGATGAGTTGACAGAAAAAAAGAGGGCGAGGAGGGCAGTGAAGAAAAGGGTGAGGTTTGCAGAGGTAGAAGCTACGATCATGGGAGAAGAAAATGAAAAGGAGTTTGAGAAAAGAAGG
>Ga0123342_1002202_pt1 | contig 32614 bp, 19 predicted proteins | sample Turbeawhitnodule_FD_89960 | JGI IMG/M metagenome (GOLD analysis project Ga0123342, IMG submission 89960) | Root nodule microbial communities of legume samples collected from Mexico - Turtle bean Mexico white nodule | ecosystem: Host-associated > Plants > Roots > Nodule | place: Mexico: Nepantla... | reverse complement strand
AGGTTTAACTAAAGAGGAAAAGAATTAATAATTAAATACTAGAATCATAACACACAAGACAAAATAAAGGTTATTCACCTCTATAAAGAGAAACAACTGATAATTAGAAAAGACACCAAATTAATATTAGGATCCTTCGATAACTCTGGTATCCGTATCCTTTAATATATCTTTAAACATGTTTCACTTATCTTTAATATTCTTTTTATTAGTAAAATATTGTTGTATGTGTCATTTTATGGACCTTGTTGCATGAACATATTTAGTTGAAAGTCATTGTTATTGTAGACGTTGTAGTGTTAATCAAAATTATAGATTGTGATATGTAATACACAGTCTAAGTGAGGATATATTTGGCCTTAGACTTTGTGGTGTTAGTGAGAATTATACATTGTGATATGTGATATGTGATAGACAATCTAACTAATGATATATTGGGGTTGTCTAAAGAATATCTAACACCTTTAAATAGTTTCCTGAATGTTTTTACTTTTGGTTTTATGAGTAAAATACAGTTCTATATATCAGTTAGACTATCTAAATCTTCTAAACAACAATGAGTGAAAAATAATCTAATATCTTTAAACATGTTTCATTTCCATTTAATATTTTTTTATTAGTAAAATATAGTTGTATATATCATATTTAACTGAAAGTTATTGATATTGTAGACGTTGTAGTATTAGTCATAATTATACAATGTGATATGTGATACATAGTCTATCTGATTATATATTGGCCTTAGACATTGTGGTGATACATAGTCTAACTGATGATATATTGGCCTTAGAATTGTGGTGTTAGTGAGAATTACATAGTGTGATATGTGATAGACATTATATAAGCCCATTTTTTTGTTTTCTCTTTTTTTAATAAATAAAATAAAATCTTCTTTTAGTATTTGATATTTTAATCAAAATAAAACTAATGCCACTTTTTTAGTTTTGTAATATATAAGAAACAATTTTAAAGATTCAGATTTTTTTATCATTTTTAATTTAATTTTGTTTGCTATTATTTCCATTTTTTAAGCTTTATTATTTTTTAAATTTTCTAGTTATTAGAAACTTTTTCATTTTATATATTTTCAAATTAATTGAACACGTTTTTTTTTTAAAATTTTACTTATCCGGACAAAGTTAGGTATTGATACTAAGGACTAAAGAAAAGTTAATACAAGTTGTTTAGGTTATCTAATAAATTAAAGGTGTTTTAGTAATTTAAATTGGGATAAGAATGAGGAAAAGGATGTGTATTAAGACTAGTATTGAGATGAGGCGAATATATACATACCAATTCTCATCCCCATACTCAATTTAAAAAAAAAAATTGGATATTACACATAGTCACACTCGTACACGTACCAGTCAATGTGGAGATTCTCCATCATAATTAGGACGAATTCAAACAATACATTGGGGATGAGTTCATTTGTCTTCCTTACACTTTAGGCCAAATCAACACGAGCCAAGGTTGAGCTTAGTCAACCTAAGTCCACATCTACCCAAGTTGGCTCAAGGTCGTGTTATATCGAGTTAGGACAGGTCCAGGTAAAGAAGAATCGATCTGAGCTCAACTTTTGTCATGTCAAGTGAAGATTGGTGTAAGTCGAACTTAGTCGGGAAAGGCTTAGATTGAATTGATTTAGCCTCGATCCACATTTAGTCAAGTTGGATGTGAGGATGAGTTAGCTTGAGTCCATGTTGGAATGCATTGGCAAAAGTCTACTCGGGCTCACATTAAGTCGATTTAGGATAAACCCACATCAAGTTGGATTAGGTCGAACTTAGATCAAGCAAAGCCAAGACAAGTCAGACTCAAATTACGTTGAATTGAGATTGAGTTAGGTTAAACACATGTTAGTTTGGGTTATGCCCATGTTAGGCTAACTTATTTTAGTCCAAGTCAAGTGGGTTGAACTCTCATGTCAAGTTTGGTTAGGTTGGATCAAGTTCTAATCAGATTAAGCCATGTTGAGCTCAACTCAATCTAGATCTGACTAAGCAAAATCTAGGTTAGACGGGGTCTAACTATGCTTGGTTCACATCAAACTAGCTTTGGTATGGTCGAGTCCAAGTAAGACCAATTCACAATTAAATTTAAATCTCATTTGAAAAAATTATATAAACTAGATTTAATCTAGTTTAAATTAGAATGAAAAAATTCAATTCAATTTTATCTAATTAAAATAAAAATTAAATTTGAAATCTAATCTATATTTGATTAGATTTAGAAAATTTAATACATGATCACTGAGTGGTAGACAAAGATTCTTGTGTCAAAGCCTTTGGGAAGCTTGTGTTACCTTCTAATTCCTCCTCTAGGCCACATACTGCATCAAATGCATCTTATGGTCTCTCTTTGTTTTATGCTTCCATTAATATGCAAAAGGAGTAGTTCTAAAAAGTTTTGAAATTATATATGAGGGTCAAGGAAATTTAATTAGTTAAACAATTTTAAACAACTTTTTTTTACTAAACTAGAAAACATTTTTTTTCAACTTCCGAATATATATGTGCCACATTATACATCCCTTAATTACTTTTTCAACTTTTGGATAAATTTTGTATCCAAAAGTCTATCAATCAACATTCTCCTCTTTCAAAAATCAATGGATCAATTTAAGTATTTACTATTTTGAAATGTTTTACTACTAAATTTTCCTTTATAATTTTCAGTTCCTTAATTTCAATTTACAACTTTAGAGTCATTAATCTCAATCACATTTTTTGTCTAAAGAAATCAAATTTAAATTTTATTTAAAATATTCAAATTCAATTTTATGTGGAGTAACGAAATATTATTGGTGCAGTCTAGCAATTTAATATTTGTAGGTTTTTAATTTCTATTAAAGAACCTTGCTATTTTTACTAAGTTATCCCGCATACATGATAAATAATTATTTCAAATATAATTATAACTTCGAATAAATGTTTTTGATAAAAAAAAATATACTGTATTCAAATTCATAATAGTAAAAAAATATGAAAAACATATTTTTATTTACAATAGATAAAAACAACTTATCATTACTTTTATGTTAGATATGACATGACCTGAATGCAAACTATGCTCAATCAAACACACTGTTAGTCTCTTAGTTGACATTCATGTTTTAGAAAGACGATAAGAAACAATTGTTTTAAAATAAATATAAAATCGGAGAACAAGTTTAAATCTTAAACAAATTTAGTTAAGATTGTAGAAATACTACAGTTACCGTACAACGTATCAGTTTCACTATTAACTATTCATCGCTTCAATTTTCACAAATCTTCACTCAAAATCAGAAATGTCAACTAAATCAACCACTGTAGCACAACATGGAAGATAAGATATAATTTTATTATTATTATTTATGAAACTATAGGTTTATTTTTTTAACAAATAATTAATTAATTTTTTTTCAATATTTTAAAACAGTTTCATATTAAAATTAGATGAATACTCCAATTATAGTCTATTTTACTCACCTACTCTCTGATTTTGATAAATTCAATGGACGGTTTCTTCCTGTACTTCAATATGTTCTTCTTTCACTCTCATATAAATATATGAAAATATTTTTTTATCATTTTTATTGTCACTCCCATATTTTGAATTAATTCAGAAGTTAATCTCGAATTTAAAAATAGTTTACGAATTTTAGAAATATTTTTTTTAAAAAAAAGGTATTCCGGCTTATATAATTCAGAAGTTTGAATTTGAGAGTAACTTCCGGATTATGTAATTCAGACACGCATTTAAAAAAAAAGGCTTCTGGATTACATAATCCAGAAGCTAATTTAAACTTCCAGATTATGTAATCTGAAAACTAATCATACATCTGAAAAAAGACTTCCAGATTACATAATCCGAAAGCTAAATACAAATTTAAAAAAAGACTTCCAAATTACGTAATCCAGAATATTACAAAAGAACATTTTTAGAATATAAAAAAATTATAAAGGTGAAAGAAGAACATATGGAGGTGCAAGAAGAAACAGTCAATTCAAGGATCACCTCACAAGTTAGCACTCCCAAGCCCAATTGAGGTTGTTTAATGGGTTTCTTATGACCCAAAAAGGCAATGATAGGACGACAATTACTTTCTCTACCCAATTTTTATATGAAATGACAAAAGTACACATAAATAAAAGTGGAGGTGTGGATCAGAAATACTTCTTGAATCCCTAGAACACGTTTTAAGATTTAGATATTCGGAATACTTTTCTGAATTTCAAAAATTATTATCCGTAATACATTTTGAGATTTATTTTTCAGCATTTTTTATGTATTTTTTGCATTCTATAATTGTTTTTTGAAATAAGATTTTGATTTTTATTCTAAATATTATTTTTAGAATATAATAATCTATTTAAAACTTACTTTTTCATCATATATTTTTTGAATTCTAAATTTTCAATAAAAGATAATTTTAAAAATTTCAAAAGAGAATCAAATACATATCACAATTGCCAAGCTGCGGGAAGAATTTGCCTCATAAGAAAACAATAAAGTTTGGGCAATTGCTTTCTGCACCCTACACTTTTGAACCTGCACCAACACAATTTTGAAAATTCCGAAAATACCCTTTATTCAAGAAATGAAAATCCATAATTTAAAATAATGCATTCCGGAAAAGTCGATCCAGGAGAGATTATTGTGTTCTGAATATAAACATCCAGAAACAAAAAATCAAAATTCCATTCCAGATAAAAAAATCCGGAATTGAAAATAATACATTCCGAAAAAATTTATCCAGAAGAGATTATTATGTTCTGGAAAAGGGGTATGGAATGTAATTTAATATGTACCCCATTTTTTAAGATTATTTTTCTCTTTCCCTCTATAATAGGGTGGAGTGATGTGGTGCAGGAAACAAATGCCTAAAGTTTGTGGGTTGGTCCCACTAGAACAAGAGGTCCATAAACAAAGAAAACATTAGAACTACCATTTGGAAAATGATAGTGTGACAACTCAAAAAGTTGTATACGATGTGATAGGTTTAAAAATAAATATATATATATATAGTAAAGGGTAAATTTGTAATTAAATTATATAAAAAAGTATTAAAATAATAATATTGAGAGTTGTAATGTGGTTGTATAAAAAAGTGTGGTTGTCCATATATCATTGCTCCTAGGATTTTGCGAACCGCAGCCCTTATTTGCTACCTTCACAAAAAGTCAAAAATGTCCTTGATGGGTTTCTCTGACAGTGATCATAACATTTAAAAAAAAAAAAAATTAGACATGCTAAAGTGTTCATTTCATGCATACATAGAAAATGTGGTCAATTTCTAGAAAGCATAGTTGTATTTTGTTAAATAACATATCTCATACAAAACCTTTCATCTAAATAGTATATGTCATTATATTGCAATAAGAGCATTAATTTGATTTATGGCCAAATTAGTGTACTTCGTTTAATTATTTACTTTGTATGAATGTTCTAATAAAAGTTATTCTTGTATAAAAAGATTTTACATACTTAATATTGGAATATAAAGTATCTAAAGCCAAGTTGCATTAAAAGGCATGTACTACATAGGTTAAAAGTGAATGACATGTATTTTGAGTCACACCTACTTTAAAAAACTTATAAAATTGTTGCTTAAGGAAGATAAATCAAGTAAGTAAAAGTTATTTAATGTAACTTTCAACACATGTGTGACCTGAGTATTTTAATATATATTTTAGTTGATGATGCATAAAGAACAAAATTTTGAAGTTCATGAATGTATATAAAAGGAGAAAAAAAAGATAAAGAAATATTTAAAAGCTTATATTTGTCCTTTGTAACATTAACCTTAAGTTTATTTGGGCGATTTTTCAAAACCATCTTTATAAACATTTTGTGTTTGAGTGAAACTTGTATGTAGAAACTTGCAAAAACTTATTAAAAAGTACTCATGTGGACAAGTTTAGAGAAAATTATTAAAAAGAAATACCAAAAAATTATAAGTTAACTAAAAAAAATACTAGTGTTCAACTGACTGTGAATCCTATTTAATTAAGCTTAAAAGGTACTAGCATTATTATTCTCCTAAAATAGTCTTTTGAATAAAGAGAAAAGAAATATCTTTATAATTAATATCTTATTTTTTGAGTAAAACCTTCATCAATAACTTATATTTACTAACATTACACCCTTTGAATCTCTTTCGTATTTAAAAATTATAACCAAATATTTTTTTCACCTTCAGGTAATTCAAAGGATTAAAATATGAATAAATTTAATGTAAACTATCCAATCACAAATTAATATATTATGAATTATTTTATTATAAAATTACAAGTACGATAATGCGTACTAGATTCTAGTAAAATGAGTAAAATAAATCAATATGAAATAGAATACAATTATATTTTTACTTATACATAAAGGAATGAAATAAAATCTATATTATATTATTTGACAACTTAAAATGAGTTTATTTTCTTGCAACCAAAAACAGAAAAAAAATTGTATTTATTTTTTTCTCTATTTTTCTAACTTTTTTAGTTTTGTATTTTTATATAAAGGGGATTAATATATATGTAAATAATGACTTTTATATCACATTATTTATAAAAATAATATCATAATGAACTGCTTTAATAAAAAAAAACTTTTCATGAAGATTTTGTAAGATCCGTGTTGGTAACTTTCATCAGAATGAAGGTAAAACCAAATTAGTAAATGAATTGTAAAAGACACCATATACCATACAAGTATATTTCCATTCACACCTTCATAAAAGTTTATCTTTGAGTTATATTATTCATAAAGTTTCTTCAACAATAATTATTTTCTTTTCCCTTGAATTATGAATGATCTCATTTGATGTCTTTAAATGTGAAATCACTCATCTATGCAAAAGTTAAGTAAGTATTCTTATTCGGGTTCTTCTTTGTCAATAATTCTTGATTTGTAAAAAGTCATAATTATTGTTACAGAAAAACAACTGATTGTTACACCTCTAATAACACTGATTTAAGACTGGTTTAATTCTCCATGCATTGGTTTTGTTGCTGATTTCTTTCAAAGACTGTTATAAGTCAAAATTGCATTTATCTTGGCTTTGAATCTGCTCTGGAAGGAAGCTATGTTGGTCATAAATGGAATATATTTCATATCTTTTTGGAAATTTAAGAGTTTTTATGACTAGTCAATTCTCCATGTGCTATTCATGTGAATTTTGTTCAAAGGCTGACTTGGGTCAATTATTTCTCTGAACAAATTCTTTTTCTGGAAGAAATCAACCCACTAAAACCCAAACTATGTAACTGCTTTTACTGTTATATAACCATATTTATATAGTTGGTTTTCTTCACAAAATCAACCCATTGATTATTCCTCAGCCTTCATATCAATTCTGATGTCTTCATCCTTTTGCTTCTGATATTTCCTCCTTTCTCCATGGAACCAACACCTCCTTCCTCTAAAAGGATGAAGTCCAAAGGAGTAAAAAGGAGCAGTCGTTTAGAAGGTTGGTTTGCTAGAGAAGATGAGAAAAATGAAAAATATCTTCATGAAACCAATAGAAAAGCAATCAATAATCCATAGTTTATCACCTTCATCTGGTTAAAAGAGCATAAACTTACTGAAGTAAGGAGTCTGCTGAAAGAACAATAACTGAAGAAATTTCTTGATATGTCTGGAAACATTTATCCAGACTTGGTAAGAGTTTTGTACACCAATCTACAAATTGTTGGTGATACTATCAGCTCTCATGTAAAAGGACTTGATATGGAAATAACCCCTAAAGTATGGACTGCGGTTGCTGGACTGAAGTATGATGGATTAAGAATAAACAAGGGAACATTGGAGTTGTGGAAGAATTCAACAAAATGCAGTTTTATAGAAGTTTCTTGAAGAATCATCAAACCAAAGTGAGGAATTTTTAGGTGGGTGGCTTGAGACTTAATGAAAGGATTATTGCCTTTATTGTCTCATGGATGCTAACACCAAGAGGGAGCAACCACTCCTTGTTGACTGAGGAAGATTTTATCCTCATCTACTACATAATATCAAGAGCAAGATCAATTGGATTCACATCATCAAAGAACATATGCAAAAGTATATGAGGTTAAGGGACTATCACTATCCATATGTTATCCTTATTTCTAAATTTTTGAATTACTTTGAAGTTGATCTTTAAGAAGAGATAACTGAAGTGATTAAGGGATCACATGAAATCAACAATGGCTCTTTAAGCAAAATGGGTTTCACAAAAATTGGGGAAAATGGGTCAGCAATGATGGTGATCAAGTTGGATCCTTAATGGAGCTCATGCTGAAGATGGTGATGAAGAGCAAACTGATGGTGTTGTTGGTGGTGATGGTGCTGGATTCTAGGCCAGAGAAGATGATGTTGGTCTAAGTGCTGGAATCATGGGAGATCGCATCACCTCTATGGCACCATTTGAAAGATTGATGTTAATAAGAATGGAAACCTTACTGATGAATAAAGAAGCCACCATGAGTTTTGTGTGGCACGTTTTCAAAGCATTGATGAAGAGATTGAAGTTGTTCAAAATAAGCTTTTTGAGCTTCAATATGGAAGAAATGATTGAAGTCTTCAATGCTTTATTTCCAAATTTTGTTTAATCTGCTGAACAATATTTTAAATTATGTTTTTTTTTTTTAATTTTGTGTCTTACTCTATTTGTGAAGACAAATAGTGGGAGATATATCTAGTTTTGTGTTGAACATTTGTTGCAACCATCTAGTTTAGCATATGGTTTAGATTTTGCTAGTTTGCTGCTTTGTATTGTTGCTGCTCTGCTCTAATTCTACACCTTGTTCACTGATTTTCACATTGATTTTTTTGGTTTTCTTGCTTAAAACCACATGATGAAAATTGGTTCTTTGGTACTATTTCAACCTCGGATATATTGTTACCTGGTATATGCATGATTGTTGTTTTGCAGGTTCTTTCAAATTCAAATTGAACAACACAAACAACCAGAGATTTTTCTTCATCAAATAGGGGGAGATTGTTGAACAAAGGCTTTGATTACTCCAAATCTTTAAGAATTGTTTAGTTGGGTATTTTGTAGTGTTTGAATTTATAATTCACTTTAAGAATTGATCCAAGGCCATTTGATCTTGAAACTTTTTAAAAAGATAAGTTTTCAAAGATAAGTGGAAAATCAACCAATGGACTTATCGTTTCAATAAGTTGTTTTACACTTAAAAGCTTTTGAAAGAGTTTGAAACAATTTGACTTTGGTTGACTTTTTTTGTCAAACCAATTCAATCGGTTGTTTCGATAAATCAATCGATTGATTTTTTAAATTTCTCAACTGAGTTTTGTTAAGTCTGTTAAATCTGTTTTGGCTGGTTTTCAAACTACTTTGGCTTTCGTTTTTAACGATTTTAACGGCCACTTGGAGTCTACAAAAAGGATTTTATACTCTTAGCTGAAAAGACAATTAGAAGATATTCAAATTGCATTTTTTAAATTAGTTTTCCAAGATTTCCTAAGGCTTTGGACTTTTCTTGAAGAGGAATAGGATTATTGTGTGTTAAGTCATTTTTCAATTCTATGAATTGATCTAGGTGTACTCTTTCCTCTTCTTTTAATCTTTGTATTTTTGTAAGGTTGTGTGGTTCAGATCAAGAGGGTATTCTGATCTGTCTAGTGTTTGCAAAGAGAAGGTTGTGTTCTTGAAGGGTTCAAGAACATCTCTTTGTTGTGTGTGTTGTAAATCAAAGGAGTTTGAATTGTTAGTGAAATTCTCAGGTATTTTTGGGGACTGGATGTAACTCTTAGTTAAGAGTGAACCAGTATAAACTTGTTGTGTTGATTTATCTTCCCTTTATCTCATTTAAATCTGTTTAATTATTGTGTTTGTATACTACTGATACAAACAATCGGTTGAATCGAAGAAACAACCGATTGATTTTCTGGAATCAAGTTAAAAACATATTTGATTTTGGTTGATCTTGTTCTGTATCTTTGATTCTGCTTGTTTTTGCCCTAAAATTCTAACAATTCAAACTAATTAGTGTTTAGGCGCTTAAATTAGAGTGACATGGCAAGCATGATCAAGTGTGCTCCATGTGACCTAATTAGGTCTAACGGATCGACCTAGGGTAAATGTGGGTTGTAATGAAGCCCTAATTATGCCCTAGGTAGGTTTTAAATGCCTAGCCTTAACCATAATTCACTTAAGAAAACAAGTAAATTTCCTACTCTAATTTTAGCAAGAAAAATAAATTCAACTCTAGACAAATTACACTAGGTTATAACATTTTTTAACATATATAAAAGGGTGTCTCTGCCATCAGTAGCAAAGTCTCAATCTTCTTTTATCCTCCTTGTCATAGCTCTAGTGATGGTCTTAAGTTAGGCCCTCTGTCATCACTAAAGGAATGAGCATAAAGTGTTGCCTATTTTACCAGTCTAAGGCAACAAACATAAAAGTGTTGCCTATTCCACTAGTTGACAAATCGAATTCAAAACAAACTCTCATTCTAAAATCGAAATCCAAACTATTATTATTATTATCATCGTTAATAATATTAAGAATTACAATAACAATATTATTATCATTATTCATAATAATAATAATACTAATAATAATAATAAAAATCTTAATATTACAACAAAATTTGTCCAGTGTACTAGTTATAGGTGTTATGTTTACTCATGAGACTTATGTTTTCCTTAATGATAATAATAAGAAATGTAACCGCTTTAAAGAAATGTGACCTAAACATAAATGTAATAGTTAAAATACCATTGTTGCATATTCTACTGGTTTAAGATAAGGTTTTGAAAGCATGCATAACCACAAGACAAAAACTGTTACAATTAAGCTACGTATAGAATACTTTACGATTGAAAAACCATAGTCACTTGCCTAAAGTTTAAGCAAATTTTTTACATTTTAGACCATATATGATATATTTGGTTAATTTTATTTAATTGCCTAAAGTGATATTTGTTGTAGAGACCTTTCAATTCAATCCATACAAATATTTTATTAATTAAATATGTAATATGGTAAATATTTAAAAGAGGATGTTTTCTATCATCATACTTCTATCTTGTCTTAGCATAATTCTCTCTAATAAAAAAAGCATCTTGTGTGTAAAGAAATTATTAAAGTTGCTATGTTTTCGCATGGAGATAAAGAAACACAAATAAACTATTCTTAAATCAATGTATATATATTTGGATGTGATTGAATACTTAAAAGTTGATTATATGTCCAAATGAGATATAAAAAGTCACACTATCCTTAATTAGTGTCGTCCATTTGGAATTGTGTTTGAAGACTTGAATCAATGTTTTAGATGTAGAGAATAAAATTGTTTCAAAATTATTTTAATTTAAATGTAGATTATTGGTATTAGTGAAATCAAGAATTAACTTATTAGGGTATATAAGTTATAGGGCAATCATATTGGTGGGTCTCAAATCCCACCCCATAGAGTATGGGCACCCCCCTTCTTGTCCATGAATGATTTATTTGAAAGTACCACAGCCAGAAATCGAATTTCATCATCTCCATCATATTGGGTTTGAGTGCATCATGATGAACCTAAAAAGGGTGAAATTATTAGAAAAGACTTTTTATATGCCATTATTTTCTTTTGTTTTTGTGTGAGTGAAATATTATCAACTAAGGGAGCCACTACACGATCAAGTAAGGAGGGTATTGTAGATTTTACACGAACTTAACAAAAAAAATCTTTTTATGATTTTTGTAACTTTTTCACTATGAAATTAATTTGTAAAAATGTTACTTTTAAGTTGTAATATTCTGCGAGCAACACATATGTTGGGACATGGTCTATGCATTGACAAAACTGTTTTATGATATTTATAAGCTATTTTCAATTTATTTCTTTAAATTGTATGATACATTGAGGCTAAATTGTAATTTTGATAATCTTTAATTCCTGATTGATGGATATAATCTTCAATATTTTTTTTTAAGTTCATCTAATTTGTCTAATTTTACATTTTTTTTTCATTTGAAACTTAACATATAAATAATCTCAATTAGTTATAGTAAAAAATAAGCTATATAAAAAATGAGAACTGAGTCAAAATTACAAGTTTTTTTTTAAAAAAAAATTGAAATACTAATAAAATTGTGGAAACAAATCACAAATAAAAAATAAAAAAGATTGAAACTATAATTTAGCTTAAAAATTTATGAAAGTAAGTTGATTTTAAAACTCTTCATAGCCTCTTTTTATTTTATTTCTTTGCATTTCAGGATATAATTTATAAAATAAGTTATTTTTATCTTATAATAATATGGTTGACACAAGTTTTCGAATAACAAAACTTTTTATTTGATAATAAAAACATAAATAAACTATTAAAAATACAGCTAAAATTCAAGAATACAGGTTTTCCACCAGTTTTCCACACCAAGCTTCTTAGCAAGTTCCCAGTCTCCAAATATCATTATAGCTAGATGCCAAATCCTTCAATTGTCTCTCATAAACAAGATAACTTTAGAACTTTACACACATAAATGAATAAAAATAAAATCCCTACAACTGTTATAAGCATCTTTGTCACCAATTTTGTAATACAAGGATGTCCTAGTCAGTGTTGCTACTTCGCAGTGGCACTGAGGAAGATGCTAACTGTGTCGTTGTGTGGTGGTCACCCTGTCCCCTTGGCCTTACATGCTCTCTAATGAAGAAGGTTGCTATAGCTAGCGTAAAATTTGGGTTTGTTTCCCTCTGCAGTTTTCACTGTCACTGTCTCAACGTCCTAAAAGTCATCTTCATGTAACGTAACAAGCAAGACATGCACTGTTTAAGAAAACCACGTTGGTAGTTTAATGTAGTTGTAGTTAATACAAACCAAGTTCATTGTGTACCTATGAGTAGTTTATTTAGTTTTCTTTGGTCTTTGTTGAGAATTCCGTGTACTATATAGTGTATTAAACTCTTGGTATGAAACTCGCGATTTGTGGCAACCAATGCAAGAAATAGCTGAATATATTAAAGTTGTATCTTGCGTTGTATTTCCCTTAGACGCTACTCTTCTACCTCTTTCGAGGTCTATGCAATTAGTACTTTGATTTGTTGACCCAAAAGTTTCTGCTACGCTATATGATAATGATACAAAAATGGAGTTTGAAATTCAAGAAGAAAGGGTTGTTTATGTGGTTGACTCTCCATAAGTCTCACATGAGTCCCGTGGTACGTGGTTCCTAGTTAGATAATAAGCAAGAGCTCTTGTTCCAAAACTCACAAAAATCAGAACTAAAACGCATGGATCATGAGCACTAGTGTTCATTTAAATAAATTGTCATATTTTAAGTTGTTCTTGCCAAATTGTAGTTTGTGCAAAAAATTTAAGCACAAAGAGTTAAAGTTGTAAATTTTAATCGAACACGCGTTTTGGTTATTGATATTTTATTTGATGTGGCAAACAATTATTTAAGGGATAAAAAAAAAGAGAAAAAGGTGTTTTAAATCCTTAAAATTAAACATCTTGTTTACATAAATAAAAAATGTGAATAATACTGATTAACATTATATTTATTTTTCATGGTACATATATATTATATTTGTAGTTTTTTTTTTTAAATTCTACAATACTCACTTTTAAATATTACAAACTATTACAACAGTAAGTTTAGGTTTGTCTCATCCTCATCAGAATTGATATGTTGATAAGTCTACACCATAATGTAATTAGTAAAAAAAAATAAAAATTGACTGAAACATTTTATGTGAAGAGATTGAACAATTTTAAAATTTTAAAATTTATTTATTACATCACAATTATAAATTCATACATTTTGATGTAAAGTTATCAAAGTAACATTTTTTAAAAATTATAGAATTGTCTATACTTCTATATATAAATTAAATTGATTTTATTTCTGTTTGATATGAGATATATTTTTAACACACCTATTTATTCATTAGTATAAAATCTGAAATTTTTATAAGTGATCAAATAAGAATTACTTTTATTTTTTATATTATAAACTAGTTTTATATCTCAAGTAAACATAAATCTCCAACCGGAATAATTTTTTTAAACAAAATAAAGTGTGAGAGGAAATAGAAAAACATTCAGACTATGGTTAAGGTCCAGTATATTAAATGGGGTTCGAGTGACTTCTTTAGTTAGTCCCACAAAAACATGTGGTATGTTTGCAACATGACCTATGTGTGAGAAAATATTCGATAGCTAGACAAAAGGACATTATTGTATATATTTATAGTTACTTTTTGAGACAATTTCCTGCATGGACCCAAGAGCTACGATACACTAGCCAAATACAATTAATAATGCTTTATGCATATTTGGTTTGGATTAATGCATGCACAGAAATAATAATCAGGGTGCTGATACTATCGGTTTTCGTTTGAAATAGTTGGATTAATTAGTTTGTATTACTTTAAATACTAGTTACAAATTAGTATAATTTTTAACTCAAATTAAACTTCAATGATACAATAAATTATTTTTTATTTTTTAGATTAATATATTTTAACTTCATTAGTTAAATATTTCCTTTACTTTTTTCTTCTTAATTTCTTCGTTTTGATTTTTTTATTTTGTTTAGTTTTGCCAAAGAGTCTTAATATGATTATATTTATTATCATATGTTGAGTAAATAAAATAATGAAATATATAAGAAAATAGTTACAGAAAAATCAAATATTAAATAAAGTGAAAATTTAGTTAATAAAGAAGGTATAATTACCTTATTTATTCTTACATTTAGGGTCAATATTCAATTTAATATAATGATTTTTAAGAAAATAAATTTGGTCCCTTTGTTTTTTAGAAAGTACCTAAATTGGTCATTTCTATTAAGTCTCATCCAACGCCATCAAGTGTTGCTAATGTGGTAGAGAGAATTATTGATGTGGATTGTCAATTTAAAGACACATCAGATTGAGTGTTGTGTGAGGTGACAAGTGGAGGGGTTTGACAGAGATTAGTAAAATTTGGGGGTTAGGATTTCTTGTACTCGTTAACGTTTTTGGATGGTAGTTTGTGAATGGATACGAGGGTCGTTTGTGGAGGTGGTTCGATTCTAGGGTGTGTGTTGGAGGTTGTGGTGGAGTTCGATTTTTTGGATTCGTTGGTGGAAGGAAGGAGTTGACTTTTGTGATTCGTTCCTGGATTCGTTGTTCTTTGGTGTTTCCTTAAGTGGGAATGTCTGACTATAGGTCTGCATTTGCATCATCATGCACCAGTAATCGGATGAAAATGCATAACCGGTCTAATTGTAGCCATGGTGGTGGGAGCAAGACCACATTGGTTGCTCCCATTTGCGATTGTGGAGAATTTGTGGTTTTGAGAACAACAACTATCAAAAATGGTGAGAGGCAATTTTGGGGGTGTCCAAGTACAAGGTGAGATGTATTGAACTGTGTTTTATGAAAAAAATACGCATTGGTATTGATTATTTTGGTTAACATTTTGTCCAATATAAAGTAGGAGTGATGTAAGCATGAGAAACAATTTCTTCAGATGGTGCATTGAAGACACTAGGGATGACAAAGATGGAATTATTGCTAGACAAAGAAACAAGATTTGTAGTTTGGAAAAAACGTTTGAAGGTGTCAAGAAAGTGGATTAAGATGTTGTTAGTAGGATTGTCTATTGTTGTTGTTATAAACATTGCTATATTGACTATTTTCTTAAAATTCTTACGACATATGTTTTCTTTTGGGATTATGATTGAATGAGTTAATGTAATATGTATTAGTGTGTTGAGTTCAATGTGTTGAGGTTATCCCGAAATTGTAATTTGTATTTCAGTATCAAGTAATGCAAAATGAATTTTAATGAACCAAATATTTGAAGTAATGTGTTGTATAATATTTCAGTATCAAGTAAACCAAAATGAAATTTTAATTTGTATTAATGTGTTGTATAATATTTCAGTATCAAGTAAACCAAAATGAAATTTTAATTTGTATTTCAATATCAAGTAATGTGTTGTATAATATAAAATGTAACCATGAAGAAAATGAAATAAGCAAAGTGATCTGGAATGAATCAAACTTAATTATCATACAACCTGATAACATCAATGTACTGCGAAAATTACCAAATACATTGGCTACATGAACTTAAATATCACTTCAAAATACATTAACAGGAACCTACAATAATTGTTTTTCAAAACACACCGTTATAAACTGAAATAAATGGGTTCCAAAAGTAATCATGGCTTCCAAAATCGCCCTCTCCTAGACTGTACCTTAAGCTTAAGCCTCATGTTGGGTCTGCCAAATTTTGCATTTGATCTTGTTGTTCTTCGAGTTGGCTGAGATGGTTGTGACTATGTTGGTTGAGTAGGGGGAGATGGTGGAGGGGGTTGGGTTGGAGCTGCTTGACATGGAGTTTGCTGAAAAGGCCCTGGGTCAGATAGACCTGCCTCACTTGGAGGTTGTTGAGATGGTTTTTCAGTGTAGGACTTTCTGTTGTGACCAAGATTATGACAAATCCCACATTTTTTCTTTAATCCATGGCCTAACTGAGTCTTGTTCTTCATTACCTCACATGCTTCCAACCTTCTCTTCTTTTTTGGTCTTCCAGACATCTTCTTTGTAGGAGGTGGCTCAACATCTGGCATTTCAGTTTTCTCACACACTTATTCACCATTCACTAGATAGATAATTGAGTTGTACACCTCTGCATATGTTGTCTTCTTTAACGAAAATGAAATGAAGTTAACTGCATCCACATTCACAAATTTCATTGCACATAGTGCATAATAACAAGGTATTCCAGTCAACATCCATTTCTAGTAGCCACAATCATGTATGCCCAAGTTAACCACAATTTTTTCTCCAATGATAAAGATATGCCTCACTTTGAATAAGTGATTTGCGGAAGAGCTGTGATCATCCAATTGGTTAGACATATCTAACAACTAACACAATAACTGCTAAAATACTATATGAATGTTGTCATCTAACCTGAGTATTCAATATTGAGTTTGATTTGCTTCCTTTTGTAATCTGCTTAAAATATTGGGACATATTAATCCTTCAAATAGGGATGACAATGCAGGGCGGGTCATGCGGGTCGACCCATATCCCGCAACCAAAAAGTGTGAGGCAGACTCACTAATCTAGCCCGCTGACCCACTTAAGTCAGCCTCGCATAACCCGCAGCCCGCACGGGCCAATAGCGGGAGAGGGTGGGTTGGCATTCTAGTCTGCATAAATAAAAATAATAATTATGTTTTTTGTAAAAAAATATCATACCCCATTCACCCATTGTTGCCGTGTGACATCTATTTTATTTTATTTAAAAAAATTGAATTTAATGTACTAAAAAAGAATGTTTTATTTTAATCATTTAAAAGAGGTAGTTTTTTTATCAACAATAAAAAATAAATAAATAAATAAGAACAACTTTAAGGGTGATCCAATCCATGTACAAAATCACACAGAAACAAACAACCCCTCCTCCCAGAAGTTTGTCACTAACTTCTTACTAGAACAAATACAGTCTGACCAACCTAAATATATTACTTATGTTTAATCGAATACATACAAACCAAGGGATCCAGACACCAGTCAGAAAAGAAAAAACAAGTATAAGGGACTTTAGAGGTTACCCAGGACCATACCTATAGTTGAGCCATGAAGTTATTATGAAGAGTGACAGTAGATTTATTTTTCAGTAAAGTCTTATATTTATAATTTATTAATAAAAATAATAATATATAGAAGAGATTTCAATAAGATAGTTAAAAAATTAGTCATCTTCATTAAAATATTTTGTAACAAAACTTTGATAAGATATTCTTATACATTTACATACATATATAAGAAAAATAGATGTAAAGCAAAACTTTAATTATTTTTAATCAAGCATTCTAACAACCCTCATTCTTGAATTTATATTTTTATCTTAATTCAATGAATTGAAACAGAGATAAAATTTTAATTTTTCAGTAGTAAGAATAAGTTTTTTTTATAATTAATAAAATTTTAATTTTTGAAAAAAAATATATTTTTCTTTGCAGGCTGGCCCGTGGGTTACCTCTTATGCGAGGCGGGTCACTGAAATGAGCTTGCACTCCTTGCGCGAGGCAGACCAACCTGGCCCGCATTTTGTGGGCCAAACGCGAGACATGCCTATGTGGGACGGGTTATCCCGCATTGCCATCCCTACCTTCAAATGAGGCAATTTTCAATCTGTTATTTTCCCATCTCTGCATTATATAAGTCCTGATATCTTCTAGCATGATAATGATAGGTATTGCACGTGCAACTATAAGCCCACTATTAAACCCTTCACAAATAGTGTTGACAAGTGAGTCACATTTTGGAGTGAATGTGAACATTGATCTGGACCAGAACCCAGTAAAGGAAAACAAACATTACTTAAATACTTCGAAAATACAGGTGAGTACAACTATGTGCTTTATGAATGTTTGCCTGGGAGGTATGCAATCAAATGTTTGAAAGCCTCATCATTGACTTCCTTTATAGCCATCATTTCCCTCTCCCATGCTTGGGAATATGTGTTGTTGGTTGTCCTCCACATTTAATTTTTTAATTTTTTTCTTCCTCCTCGTCATCTTCCTCAACATCACCTTCCTTACCAACATCATTTTCCACACCATCAGCATCACCAACATCATATTCCACACTGTTAGGCTCACCAACATCATTTTCACACTCAACCTCATCACCTAAAACCAACATAACTTCTGCCTTTGATACAACTTGTACTAAAAATAAATGAACTTCAAAATATGTATTTGCAACTTTCAGCATATCTATTGCACCACCATCATCAACCAAAAGCTACAATCTATTTTCCAACACTTCACAATCTCCATGTGAGTACCACATCTCTTGTATTATTAAAAAGCACATCTCCTTTACAATGTCAACTATTTCAAAGTAACTCCATCTATCAAAGTCACATGAGCATGTTGATGTATCACCACCAACATATCTCCTATCAGAAAATGTCCCACTATAGTGGACCACAAGCTCAAAAAACCTTCTGACATGATATGGAGTTTATAAAAGGTATCCTGTAAAATATACATATGGCCACATATACCAAAAAAATTACAAATCAATCCTTCATTTAATTATGTCAGAAACCAAATGTTGGACCACACACAATTTTTTTTTGCACATGGTGGGAACCTACATCAGAAACTACTCTGTAAATGTTCTCTTAAAGTAATCAAATACAGAACATACGACATAAAATAAAGCAATCAATTAAAAAACATTTAAAGAAACCATAATCATTGAACCAACACAGGGTAAATGAAAAGTCCTAACATTAGAAAGGAGAAAACAAAAAACTACACCACACTCAACAATCATTGCACCTCACGCAATTATTGCACCTCACAAAATCGTTGTCCCACACAATTGCACTTCAAAGGATCACACTTCACCAATGTTGAACTATAACCCCAATCTCTCAAACTCACTGGTTGTCGCACTGATTGCAATTAAAAAAGCCCTAACCCCAATCGCCCACTCACTGATTGTAATTAAAAAAACCCTAACCCCAATCGCCCACTCACTGACTGCAATTCAAAAACCCTAACCCCCCCAATGTTCATTTTTACTAATATGTCAATCCACTCCACTTGCCACTTCACACAACACCCAATCTCACTTTTCTCTGCCACATAAGCAACATAGGGACTTAACATAAATGACCAATTTGAGTACTTCTTAAAAAACAAAGGGAGCAAATATCACTGTACTAAATTGAATATTAACCTTAAATGTAATGACTAATAAGATAATTGTACCAATAAAAAGTAATAAATATTTTTTTATATTACATTAAAAAAAACAATAAAAAAAAGTAAATTCATCTCACAACAGTAAGTTTTCTTATATAAACTTTCTCTATTTTTGTTTAACATTTATTCAACCTTTTTATGGGGTAGAGTGCACAATGCAATAATTTTTAATTAAATTAGGTTATTTCAAATAATTAAAAAATTAGGAAATGTTAGTATTTGTTATGAGTTAAGTGTTAATTTTGGTAGAACATATTTAATAGAGATTTTTAAAAGATGTAAGTGTGATAAATCATCATAATATAATATAATATACTATAATGTAATGTAATATAATATAATATAATATAATATAATAATAATAATAATAATAATAATAATAATAATAATAATAATAATAATAATAATAATAAATCAAAGAATTCTAGTATTACATTGTGAATCAAATGTGATGTTTTTGTATTATTGAGATTGAGAATGCTTAATATTACATATTCATCTTTGATGAGTAAATGTGTAATGTTAATTTGTATGTATATTTTATGCATTCACATATTTATTTATTGAAAATTTGAAAAATTAGTTTATTGTAGTTTTATGTGTTGTGAAACTGGTTTCATTGTATATATTTGGATAAAAAAAATTTAAAAGTTTAATGTTCTATTACTTTCAAACCAATCAATCTTATCCAAATATATATTTCAACTCTCTTTTAAATTATTACTTTTTATGTAATATTACATTTTAAAAATAAATGAGTGGAATAAATTTGGTTTTTCTGAAGTGAGTTTTTGTTTTTATTTAGTGTCATTTAAAATGCTTAGATGAAAGATCGTAAAATGTCAATGTTTTAATAGATTTAAAATAGGCCATTTCTTTTTTACTTGAATGCATTTAAAAATAATAAATTTATGCCGATTAAAATTGTTAATTAAGTAAATTCAATTTTCTCAATTTTATGTAAAAAATAATTTCATCCTCTAAATTATCCTAGATGGAAAACTTCAATTGAAAGAAATGTGTTTCACGTGAATACTTTTTTTAAAGTTTAAAGATCAAGTGACGTGTTAGGAAAATCAGATTGACAATGAATAAAATATAAATTACATAAAAGAGTGTTTAGGAAATGAGTTTGTTGAATAGGTAAAATTAGTTAAAAAGAAATTTATTTAGACCATTATAAATTATTTTCTCTTCTTATATTTAAGTATGAAATAATTACAAGTTTATTTGCAATTTTTCAAAATAAGAAAATTATAATGTTTACTTTTCAAGTAAACGATTAAAAGAAAAAGGTATAAACCAATTTTATAGTGTGATGCAATCACAAATTATTATATATGATAACTTTTTTAATTTTGACAATATCTACTTTATTCACAAAGCTAAGGTTTGTAATTAGTACCATTAGTTTATTACGATTATTATGTACTTTGGCTAGTCGATGTGGGACATTTTTGTTACTCCTAATAGTGACAAGCGTGAAGATGGAGCTGCATAAACAAGAGCTACCAGTTCCACCTATTAATCAAAATCAATTGCATTATTACTAATTTGCAACGTATATGGGACCTCCATGGAGATTTCACATCTTACAACTAATCTTCCTCGTGATTGGTTTGTAATTTGAGTCAACACCAAGAAATTCTTTATCCTAACATGGTACTATTCAATTCAGAGTGTATACAAGTATATTACAGTACTTAAGCAATCAGCTTATTACATTTTTCTCGAATTCATCTGACACGCTTGCATCTTCAGGTAGTGGTGTCTGGTAATAACAGTAGCTATTTTGTATCTTATGCGTGTCAACTACTGAATTGTCTTCGTGTAGGGGTAAGCCAACAAACCATAATTTTATTGGTTGAAACTAGATGTGGAACCATCTTTCTGGCCATGCTTCTATTTGCAGGTGAAGGGTCAACTTTGATTTGCAAGTTACAACGAATCAGAGATGAATGAATAGTGATCAATTCAAAGATCAATGTTCATAAATTGAGGGGGTACTTTGCATTATGAGAAATTGGTTACAACACGCTTCGTGGTGTAAGTAATGGTCTAATAGATCAACACTTTTTGATATTATTATTACGATAAGACTCTTTTTAAAGTAATCTAGGAAGAACATGATTTCTTATACAGGGTTATTGTCCACACTCTAATCTGAAATTCTTTGAAGTCTCTTCCATTATTTCATGACTGTACAATAAATATCACTGTTCTCAGTTACCGGAAAAGATTAAAAACTACAGACACACAACTCATTCCTGTGCTGTACAGATGAGAAGATTACAGGAAAAAAAAAACAAAAATCCAAAAGCAAAGAAAATGTGTCATGACTCATGAGCATAGCTTTGGCAAAGATTTTGTATAACTATTGCCTGATGCTTTTGATTTTGTGATCTTTGCCATTTGAACTTGCATTTTCCTACAGAATTTCTCTAATTCCATGACCCTCCACTGCATTCCTTGTAAATGTGCTTTGAGTTTCTCATTATCTGTAGAAAGATCAAAATTGCCAGCATACAACACAACCTCTTCACTGGTTTTATCTTTCTTTACCTTTTGAGCAGCCCCACTGGAGCTGCAAGGTGAATCGTTGTATGAACTTGTACTGGGAGTAACATGGAGTAAATTTTTTAGCTTATATTGTTGAGAGATAAGAGCCTGAACTGCGGATTTTGAAGGAAATTTTTTGTTCTGAGATAGGTGTAGGCAAGCTTGGGGTGAAAGCTTTTCGTAATTTAAAACGCAGCATATCTTCATTCTTTCTTCCTGTGACAATTGAGCATGTACCTATAACAATAATAGTCAGTTCAACAACTCAACCACACTATATTTGAATAGGCCATTAATTTAAAGGCAGATTCAATTTTCTCACTGCGCTACACATATATTATATAAGCATTTCCGATGAATTAATAGAACAAATCTCAGTCAAATACTTAAACATATGACTGAAGTCACATGTGTCCAAATTTAAATTAGAAAGTAACTCTTCTTGTAGATAATGTATTCCACATAAAAAAATCATTATGTATGGTAAGTTTGTTGACTGATGCAATAACTACTTGAAAGCCTTAACAAAGATGATTTCTTATCAGTTGACCATGTGTACAATGCATACAAATTAAACTTTATCTGAATCAAGTAGTAACCATATGACTGAAGTTAGATACTTCCAACATTAGAATTAAATTGGAAAGAATTATTAACTATTATACCTCAAGATACATGTCAATTGCATGGTAGATCTCATCATAAGAATCTCTTGCGGAATCTGGAAGTGCTGTGGCAAGAGCCAAGAACTTGGAAGTTTTCAAACAAGGATCAGGGGCTATTTCTGCTGTATACAAATCTATTAAACTAGCAACTTTCCTCATCCGAATGGGAGTGACTGGACCATTCCCTCGCCGCAAGAATGCCTTTAAAAATCTCAAAACAAGGTTCACATCATACAAGTAGCTTATTCCATAAGGAGATGGAACAAGCAAATTGTCCAAGGTTGCTTGATCCAATTGGGAACCAATCATAGTCTCCAACTTATTCCTGCTACATTTGCTTATATTTAAACCTAAAGTAACCCTCAGAATCCCAAACAAAGTCTTGCAAGGAACACAACTTAGATCCATATCAGAATGCATATCTATGACCATTTCTATTATCTTGCTCTTCTCATTTGTAGTAGAAGTGGAAAATTTAGCCTTCTGATAGTAGATAAGAAACCTGCTGATCAAAACATGGTCCATCTTTCGCGCAAGCATTGACTTAACCAACATTGCAACCAACAAGGGACTCAAAAAAAGGAGATCTTCAAACCACCATGTCAGACGAGTGAAACTTGTTTTTGCACTCTCAGTGCTCTTAGAGTCACATGAAAACCGAATCCAAGAACTATCTGTGGAACTAGTTGATGGACAGGGACTTGCTTCACTAGCCAAAACCAACCTCCCCACAATAGTGTCCAAGCATCTTTCTACCATCACCGAACAATCTAGAACTAGTAAATTCTGGCACTGCTTCAAAGCAATCAAAACATCTGACCAAGTCCAATAGTTGATCTCTTGGAGTGACTTTTCAGTTAGCTCCAACAAGTTAGATACATCAGCCACTGGTTCCTTCATTTCCATGTACTCAGCAGCACAACGCGCAAGGAACAAATTTGAAGGACTTATATCAGCTGTTCCATTATTGTAACAGAATTTTAACATAAGCTCAAAACCTTCTGCTCCTCCTGGAAAATCGTGAAATATTACTTTAAGCTTTCCTGTGGCACCACTAGACTTTCCAAATAATCTAGCAAACTTGTTTGAATACTGTGTAATAACACTCTGCAAAAGCACCCATTTAAGACCAAGCTAGATGATTAATAAACAATAGAAGAAATAATGCACCATGGAACAGCTAGATAAAAAAGAAATAGCAGCAAACTATTAAAGGGCAATTATTTTATTTTATTTGTGTGGAAAGAACAATTAGAGACAGTAGATTTAGTCAAATACCAAAATAACTGGCCAAAAACATGGAACAACTGGAGCACATAGACTAAAAAAAGGACAAGTAAAAAAGGGGAAACGGAGAGAATGAAGGGAAAGTTCCACTCCAATTAAAGCTCTGAAACCAAAAGAAGGGATTGGAGTCGTTATAAACAATAAATTATAAGTAAGTGTGAGCAGTAAGGACCCCTATTCAGAAATCATCTGGCATGGAAGGATATAGAAAGTAAATAAATGGCATGAAAGCAACCCTTGGTCTCTCTCAGAAAAAAATGTGAATAAAACAAACAAAACGAAGGTGAGAACATTTAAGGCTCGGAAGACCATAGCAGCAGCATTTAATGTGACATGCAACATGTAAAAATAAAAACAAAAACAAAAGATGAAAAGGTGACTCATGCTTGTGGTTAGTAAAAATGGAGATGGAAATTATTGCCGGGATGGACAAACAGAAGTTGCCCCACCTCACTGCTATGTAGGTGCAAATTAATGATAGGCGGAAAGCTACATACACGAATCATAAAGTAACTCAAGGTTTGCCACTACTACTAGCTAGAAAGCAGAAGAGAGAAAGAAAAATTAAAAATTGCAAAGTATAAAACCACTGAACCATAATTATTCTATATTCATGAGTATATCAGCATTTAGCATGAACTCACTGAACTGAAACCATCAACCAATTATGATGAAAAAACTAACCATGTGACTAGATCCTGACCCAATGGAAAAGGGAAAAAAAGAAGAAAGGGTTGATAATTTACAATAAAGGTAAAACATAGAAGAGGAATAAAAAATGAAAAAAGTGAATCATTGTCCAACAAAATTCTCCCTTTTATTTGGCGAAATTGTAACCAAAGTTTTGAAACAAAAGTTAATAAGATTTTCAAAACAGGAGTATTAAGCCAAACAATAAAGAAGATAGAGAAAGGGTTACCTTGTCCACCATGAAGGTCTCTTCTCCATTTACATCCACTTCAAGGTTGCAGCAGCAAGCTTCCATAACTTAAAACAAATAAAAACAGAAGAAAAAAAACTAAAGCACAAGAATACAAATCAAGGGTCTTCTGAATTGGCTTGCTGGGACTTATCTTACATGAAAGATAATCCAAGAAAGGGAGATGCATGAGAAAGCCAAACTGGGGAGGGAAGAGGAAGGGGAAGAAGGACTAACAAGATCATATTCTGAGACTAACAAAAGAAGACAAAGCAAAAGTGGTCACAACACTGGTCCTTGTAATGGGGTTGTACTAGTCAATTGGCGCAGAAGTAATGTGGTTCGCCACAGGACACAACAAAGACAAAGCTCGAAGTGAATGAGAAGCAACAAGGCATATAAAGACAGAGGGTGAAATATAATATGTGTAGACGGGTTATGAGTCAGAGAGAGCACACACCACAACGCAAGCAAGAGCAAGAGAGAGAGAAAATAATTATATTTTGGTGTGTGTGTATATAGATATAGATATCATAGATATTATTATACCATAATATAGCACCGAACCTTCTGACATTCCTGCAAAAATAATATTACTACTAGCCTCTTAAATAACAGCATATTTTATGACTAATTCTGATTTCTTTTTCCACAGCAAGTCAGAGAAAAAATTAAGAAAAATAAAACTTAGAACTTAAGCTTTATATCTGGCTTGACTCTTCTCTTGTTTGTTCCATCTTCACTGCTGCAAGAGTTTTATATATGTGCACCAACACCACCATGAGGGTCCAATATTGTAGTGGCCTAGGTGCCCCCAACACCTCTCACTTTTTCCTTTTCTCTGTCAACTATCATGTAATTGACCAAATTTACTATGCATACCTTTTTTTTCTGGGCATGTGCTTCTTCTGGGACCAATTCACGTTCTTTTATTTACCCCACCAAGCCACCAACCAGTTCCATCACTAGTTTTATGGTAATGATAGTATAGATAAATATTATATATATTGCAAAACTTAAAGCAAGCGTCGATATGTCCGAGTGGTTAAGGAGACAGACTCGAAATCTGTTGGGCTTTGCCTGCGCAGGTTCGAATCCTGCTGTCGACGTTTTTAATTGTTTTTCTTTTGTAACACTCGTCTTTATTTACAGAAGACAATGTTCTCTTTTTCTTAATTTATTATTTATCACTAATTCTATAGTAAAGTAAGAAAAGCTTTCCCTGTCCTTTTTATTGTTTTTTGGTAATGAATGTTGATAAAGTCTTCTATTTCTGTGAGTATATTGGATAACTATTTCCTAATTTAGAACTAGTTTATACACATTTTAAAATAAATTGGCCAAGTTATATGAGAAAATTTTAACAAAATTAGTTTATTCATATAATAATTTTGAATTTATATAAAAACTAAATTAGTATTTTTATACTTTTTGTTAGAAAGTTCTTATGGAAAATTTGGAGTTTGTTTTATAAACTTTGTTCTATTGATGTCATAGAAGGTGGTAGATAGTATTTTAATTTTTTAAAGAGATTTTTTTTTTGTCTGTGTTGGGTGAATTGGAAGAATATATATAAATTCAATATTTATAAAAGTTTAAGTGTTAATAATTGTTCTTGTACAAAGGAATTGAGAGAATTTTTTACTGATTGAATAATTAACTCTTTTGTTTTGGTCGGTCTTTGCTTTCTTTCTTCGCTCCTTACTCTATTAACTCCTTCACTTTTGTTGGGCTTCACTTCCTTCCTTTGGTCCTTACTCTTTATCTTCAACTCTCGGTCGGGACGACACCTGCAAAAAGTGTTCTGACGCTCAAGTAAGTTACATAGGAGGTTGTGGGGAGCAAAAAAACAATTTATTTTGTCTAATATATATTCTAAAGATTGCTCCTAAGGTTACTCATTTCATTTGGAGGTGTGCACAAGATAAGATGCCCACTAAACAAAACTTGTACAACAGAAGGTTACTGAATGCTGATGAGGTACAATGCCTTGTATGTTTTAAAGCATAAAAGTTCATGTATTAGATTCTATTTACTTGTGTAAAGGTGGAAAACTTATAAAAACACTATTATGCTTGGGTGAGAAGGGTATCTTGCTCTCCATGTCATATTATTGTTCACTGTTAGCAAAATGAATCTTGGATGGAAAATGCACATAGTAAAAAGATGTGGTATTTCATCTAGTGTGCATTCTTATGATGAATATGATAAAAAAGAAATGGAGTGGTGTTTAGAAATAAGATATGAGACGAGGAGGAATTGCTACAACAAATTAGCTATGTGGTATGGTCATGGATGAAGATTAAGATCAAATCTTTTAATTTCCCTTATTTGATGTGGAACTTCATCTTGGGTTTATGTTTGCTAGTTGGTTAAGGTAATGTGAGTGTCAATATTGTTGGGGGAAGCAAAAAGTTGTCAAGTTTTAGTAGTATCTTATATTATCTAGAATTCTATAAGAGTATATTGTTTCTCCTTTTGGTTTTGAGTTGCTATATTATAGTTGTTGAGCATATACCGTTAAGAAATGTTAGCTAACAAATGACAAGAAAGGTGATGATGTTTTTAAGAAGGGAATGGAGAAAGGTTTGTACATATGGTATTGGTATTGTAATTCCTGTTATGATGTTGTTGTGAGTACAATTATACAAGAAACATGGAATGTGTATGAAGGGTATTGGTGTTGGAATATAAGTTTATCAATTGGCAAAGACTTAAAGTTTGATCTTAGAGGAGAATCCTTCACAATTTATGTACTAATAGGGTATGTAACAAATGCAACAAGTTGTTTTGTTTGGGTGTGTTTTCTATTGACTTGCATTATGCATTATCACAAGGAATGTGTTTGGTTTTTTAGGGAATTCTTTGAATTGTATGTCGTTATGCAATGGTGGAGGATAAAATGCATTCAACTAGTTGTGTGTTTTTGGTGCAATATACCTTGGTCCTCATGTTTACGTGTTATGACAAGTATTTGATATTGTGGATACAACTTATACTTTTCCTTTAGTCATAAATGAAGTTCCTCTAATAAGTCTGTGATGGAAGGTGGTGAAGGATGGTGAGAAGTTGTAATGGTTTTGAGGAGAAGAGGTTATGATGGGGTGGTGAAGTAATTATGAAAAGCAAATTAAACATTAATGCTCATTTTTTGTGTCATTGCATAGAGTTGTTATAGTGAGTTTGCAGTGTAGCTACTATGAAGCTAATACAATTTACTTGTGAAGTTATTAAAGTGACGCATGATCCTAAAATCATGGTGTGTGGTTGTTAAGATGCTAATGAAGATGTAACAAGAAGGTAAAAAAGGAATTGAGAAGCTATTATACAAATCAAGAAATTATGGTGATATATTTTGGTAAAATGGTTGAATGAGTAAAGATTATATGGTCACCACATTTGACCATAATAAGGGAGTGGTCCAGGGATTTTTACACTTTGAAAAAGTTAAGCAAGAGCGATCTTAGATTATAGTTAAAGCTTCATTGGGGGTGTGGAGGCCATGCAAGCTAGAAGACTATATTTGAGGGTTACCCCAAGTCATATGAAGAAATGGTATAGATTATTAGATCTTGGCTAGTAGGCTCAATGGATCATTACAATGTGTGGTTGGGGTTGTTATGGATAATGGTGTCTTTAGTGAATGAACAAGTTGTAAAATGTGCATTTGAAGTTGAATTATGGAAGTTAAAGGTGTCACCAAATATAATTTTTCTAGATGAATCAAGCAAATAGTTATGTTCATTCTAGGCACAACAACAATAAACTATATCACATATTTTTTCGCAAGAGTTATGTCTAAGTGTTATGTATAACTAAACTTTAAGATAATGTATCGTTAAGATTTGATATAACATTTCATACAGTCAATGTGCTTCAAAACTAGTAAAAATAAATAAAACTAAAGCATTATTTGATGTTCAATTGTATAGTGTATGTAGTTAAAAAGAAATAAACATGTTTGTTTAAAGTGATCTATTTTATAATGAGGCTCTACTACATGACCTTTTTTTCTCTACATGATTTTTCCTAAAAGAATACATAAATAATTTTTCTAACTCATTCACACATGATTCCTTTCAAATCATGGTTGTTTGTTATTTTAGTTGGGAGAAAAGTTGGAATGAAAGGAAGTCTTGAGATATTTAAAATAAATTAATTAGTGAATTTCTCACATGAGGTAGTTATAAATTCAATATTGTGATTTAATGGAGAATGATAATGTGGGTTAGATCATGCAAGTTGACACATCAATCCATAATAAAATAATACAAGGTGAATTTAGTAGTTTAGTCTCCTAACTTACATAGACTCATTCCCATAATCATACAAGTGAAAGTGTGGACTAACCTTTTTCATATAAATCATATATTTTTTTTTCTTTTTTAATAGTTTATTATTATGTATAATTATTTATACGTTGAAAATGTATGAACATTTTTATTCATTACTTCAACCATGTCATATTAGTATATATTCATTATTTTATTATTATCATATTAATATGTCTTGTATAATATTTTTTTTACTTGTAATAATAATAAAAATTTAATATCTAAATTTGTATTTTACTGGTTTAATATCACTTTGCTTGTAATAAATATTTAAATTTTATATATTCAAATTTAAGAAGAAAAAATTGTTAATAATCTTCTTGAGTTAATAGTAAATGAAATTCACAATAGACTAAAAATAAGCTAGTTCATATTACAACCTCTAGTTAAATAGCTTAATTAATGTAAAAAGGAAAGATATAAAGACTAAGGCACTGTTTGTTTCCGGATGTGATCAAGGAGAAGGGAGGGGCGAGTGGGTGAAATTCCTGTTTCGATCTGTGTATTTGAAGATGTGGGTGCGGATGAGAGAGTGAGGTGGAAAACTTTTTTCCTCATCGTAAAACTGAGAAGATTTGGGAGGATTATAGGTGACAAAAAGGACACAAATAGCATTTTACTTTCGTACCCTTTAAACACTTTGGGCACATGTGAATGGGTTTACAATGTGTTACACAATAACTTTTCTTCTTTATTACACTGTTTAGTGCTATAAATTGCAAAAGAATCTTGACCAAAAATTTATTTTGACCAGAAAACTGTAGACCCTGTAAATGTGAAAGTGAACTTGTGTTTGCTATAAATGAAATTAGGTTTGATAGTTATGTTTGTTGTGCCTAAAACGAACGAGAGAGAAGTGGATTGAGTAAGAGAAAACTCACTAGTTTGAGAAAGGAGAGCGCATTAGTTTGTCTTCATTTTTTTGAATTTTCCAGAATCAATTTTCCTATTTTTGTACATGGTGCATAATCGATTTTCCACTTTTTCAAATGGTGCAGAATCGATTTTCCATTTTTCCAAATGATGCAGAATCATTTTTTGATAGAAGTGATTTGGGATAATCGATTTTGTGGATTTTAAAGGTAGATAGAGAGTCGATTCTCCTTTATGTGAGAAAAATGTTTGATTCTGATATGTTTTTTTATTTTTTCAGATTGAATCTTGGGCCTCTTGAAGCATCTTGGGTGTGCTTATTTGCTTCTCTTCAACACACGATTTCTTCTTCTTCTTTCCGGTGCTCTTCACCCTTCAAGTAAGTTTTTTTTTTTTTCTAAATGTATTTAGAGTTTTTTATTATTATGTGTTGTTACTGTTTTTAATTTTTAAAAATGTATTTACATTCTTTCTCTATATATTTTTATTTTTAATAAATATATTTATATTCTTTTATATGTGTTTATTGTTTAGTTTATTTTCTTGTTTACGAATTTTTTATGAATGTAGTTACTTTTCTTTATTATTATTATGTGTTTATGATTTTTTATTTTTTTAATGTATTTATTTATTTTTATTATTATGAGTTTATTGGTTTTACAGTTTTTTATTATTATGTTTACGGTGTAGTTTTTTATTTTATTTTATGATTTTACTGTTTTTATTTTTTATATTATTACGTGTTTAATGTTTTTAATTTTTTTATTATTACGTTTTATGTGTTTTTTTCAGTGTTTATTATACACTGTTTTGTTAGGTATTTACTTGTTTACAAATTTTTTTAGGTATTTACTGTTTTGTTTATTTTTTTTATGTGTTTATCATTTTTAATTGTTATAAATGCATTTACATTTCTTCATGTGTTTATTCTTTTTAATTTTTATAAATTTATTTATATTTTCTTCTTATTATTTTTTTACTGTTTTTATATTTTTTATTATTTTGTGTTTACTTTTTAGTTTTTTATTCTATATTTTTAATTTATATATATATATATATATATATTTTGTTATTATGTCTTTATTGTTTTTAATTTTTTTATTAACAAGATACTATTTAATTTTTTATTAACAAGATACTATTTAATTTTTTTTATATGTTTACTTTTTTTAATCTTAATAACTGTACTTGAATTTTATTTTAGATTTTTCCTGTGTTTTTTATTTTTTTTTACTATTAACTGTTTTTAGTTTTTATAAACTTTTATTTGTTTTTTATTATGTGTTTTATGTATTTAATTTTTATATATGAATTTACACTTTGTTTTGTTGTAATAATTGTATTTAATTTTTTTTAGGTTTTTATTGTTTTGTTTACATTTTTTATGTATTAGTTCTTTTTAATTTTTATAAATGTATTTACATTTTTTTTTACTTTTTATTATGTGTTTACTATTTATAAGAGTGTGTTTGGATTGTGTTATCTTAAAGTGAATTTATGAGAAAAGTTTATTGAAACTTGTGAATGATGTGATGGTTGTGAGAATTTTTTTATTTTTTTAAAAGATATAAAATGTAAGTTTACAAATTTACTCTTATTTTAAAAAAATATTAAATAATAAAATGAGATATTTGTGTATAAATTTGAGTTAATTAAAATTTTGTAAATTATTTTCAAAAGTTTTTAAGAACTCACTTTGGAAAAATACTGATTATGTAAATTTGTAAAATAAAAAAATGATTATAAAAATAATTGTGTTTGTAATCAAAATAAAATTTTAATATTCATAATTAAAAAAATTAAATGAAATTTTTTAATATTCATAACATTAAAAAATTTCAAAACATAAAAATTACCAATTTTTTAAAATTGTTGGAAAAATAAAAATTATTAGATAAAACTAAACAAAATTTTAATATTTATAGCTATAAAAAATTAATTAAAAAACATTTTTATATTAAATTTAATAATAATTTAATTTTTATATTTATTTTTTATTGTAATGATATAATTTTTTATTAATAGTATTATTAAATATTTTTTAAAAATAAAATTAAACTCAAATTATTATTATTATTAATATTATTATTTTTATTTAATAATTTATTAATAATTAATAATTTTTTAATTTATATTCATTATTATTATTTTTAAATAATTTTATAGGTTTATTAATACTATATAAATTAATTTTAAATATTATTATTATTATTTAGAAAATTTAATATGTATATTAATAATATTAGTAATAATAATT
>Ga0123342_1002201_pt1 | contig 32637 bp, 22 predicted proteins | sample Turbeawhitnodule_FD_89960 | JGI IMG/M metagenome (GOLD analysis project Ga0123342, IMG submission 89960) | Root nodule microbial communities of legume samples collected from Mexico - Turtle bean Mexico white nodule | ecosystem: Host-associated > Plants > Roots > Nodule | place: Mexico: Nepantla... | reverse complement strand
TTCCTTGGGCTGGCCGAACCTCCCAACTTCCATACATACCATGCACCTTCAAGATCACCATAACTCTTAGGAGGATCTTGCACACACACATCCATGGCTTCCGCACCATCCTTTACATGATTCTAAGAAGAACTTCATGAGATTGCCATCATTGGTCTTCACTTCTTTTGAGGCTTTGGCCTTCTTAGCCTGATTAGATTTTGAAGTTCAAACTCTCTGAGCCTAAACTAGTATAACCTCTTTGTCTAAGCCTCTCTAAGGATCCCAGTTAATCCTTCTTAATCTCGTTTCTCTACCTCTTGGCACTCATTGGTACTTATAAGTTCCTCTTCCTCTTGATGCTTAGAACGCTGCCCCAAGGTCCCTATTTATAGATTTTAGAATTGGGATTCAAGGAGATTAGTGATTCACTCATCGCAGGCTAATCCACCAAGAAGATTGGCTTTCTTCATCCTTAACCATCCTTAACCATCCTTTTTAGGCTTCAATCTTCAATCCTTAAGCTTCTTGAGATTCAAGAATTAGGGTTTCGCTCCAGATCTTGATCATGAGGTAAGATTGGCTTGGCAAGGGCTAATGGCGAAATCCTATTGATCCTATCTTTGGTTCATTTTAGCTTGAGCCCTTTCTAAGTGAATTTGGGATTTCGTCATGGTTAAGGAATTTTCGCTCAATCCTTTTTCTCTAGAATTCTTGTAATTGTGTTGGCATTAATTCACTCTGTGTATGGTGATGCACTTAGCTTTTTGGAGAGTTTCAATCTGCTGAGCCATTCTTCATGTGCTGGGCTATGATGCTCCATCCTTGTTTGCTATATTTTATGCACTTTTCTGCATAATTATGTGCAATTTCCTTCTTCTCTTCATATGCAGGGATCAAGCTTCTACATCTCAGTGCTTTTCTTTATAGCTTTGTTGCTTCCTTGGTTAGTGTTAGTGCAGGGAATCGTGACATTCATACACAAGTTTGTTAGAATATATGGCCTTAAACAAGAGGTGGGGTGAATTGTTTATGAAAGATTTTCGAAAACTTTGAATGTATAATGAAAGCCAATGAAGAATCACAGAGAAAGAAACTAAGGAAAGAAATGCACAAAGCTGTTTTAGTTGATTTCCAGAAAATCAACCGGTTGTTTTTGCGATTCAACCGGTTGTTTTTATCAGCAGTTAATAAAAACAACTTAAAACAGATATATGTGAGATCAGGGAAAGAGAGAATCACACAAACAAATTTATACGGGTTCACTCTTACACCAAGAGCTACATTCAGTCCTCAGAAACCACTAGGTAATCCACTATGCAATCAAAACCAGATTACAAACACCACACACCAAAGTAGTGACATTGAACCCCTAAAGAAACACACTAACTTTGGCAATTCACACCAAGAATGTTGATCTTGAACACCTCAAGAACACACAACACTCCTTGGCAACACAAATACAGAAATACAGTAATTAAGGAAGAAGGGAATAGAATACACCTGGGTATTACAAAACTTAAGGTTCAGAATTACAACCCAATCTTATTCCACACACTTAAGAATGATCCAAATCTCTTTCAAATCTTGGAAAAACTGTTTTGATTAACTTTTTTTCTTACTCCAAGATTAGGAGCGTAAAACCACCTTTATATGTACCAACCAAGTGGTAAAAAACATTAAATAAAGGAACCAAGGTAGTTAGGATCATTTAAAACATATTAAAACCACTTAAGAGAATTCTGTTAAGGTTTTCAAGAAAACAATCGGTTGTTTTGTCGAAACAATCGGTTCAATTGACTTGACAGCAAAGTCAAGATTTTCAAAACCTTTTCAAAAACTACTAAGGTAAAACAAGCTAATTTTTCAAAATTTCAACCTGTTGAAACTTCAACAGCTTTTTATAAAACCCATCTTTTCAAAAGATTAAAGATTCTAATGAACTTGGATCATCTTAAGGAGTGAATTGACAAGTTTCAAACAACTAGACACACACAACAACAACAAGGTCTTCAAGCTTTTCACTTGGATTTGAAGACATCAAAACATCTTGTAAAACAAGATTTACAACTACTACTACTCTATCACACACATAATTATAAGTATTTGATTACAAACTAAAAGATAAATCAACTTTCATTCATTTGCTTCATTTGATTTTTCTTCTCTAGGTTCTCTTATAGCTTCAAGAATACTGTTGATAAATTCTTCACTATTTGTAGCAGAAGATTCAGCTCATTCTACTTTCTCTATATACAATGGTTGCTATGAAGTTTCAGCTTCTTGAAGAGAAGCAGATGCTACTATTGGTCTAACATTTTTTTCATTCCTTACAAATCCTTTGGTTGAGGTTGCAGTGGTATTTCTATTTGAATTTTCAAGCCAAGCTACAATTCTTCTAAAATATTCTTCTATCATCAATGGGAAGGTTGTGGCTGGCTGGTGCAGCTGTTGATTATGGGAAAACAAATTAAATAACACAATGTAAGTTATAGGATTAGCAACCAACTGTTGCTAAATATGTTTCAGAGCATCCTCCATCCTTGACTCAGGTTGAATAACTTCAAGTATGGTTTACTTAGTTGCAAATTCTTCTCTTGTTGAAGTGGCTACCCTTCTTCTTGGCACTTGATTATGACTTTGGTTAGTGTAGTGAGTAAAAATATAGGCGTTGGTGGTGGATGGTCTAATGATGCTTACTGGATAACTAGGTACTCTTACTCCATACTTTTGCATAGTTCAAAGATCAAGCTGGAAAAAACCAAAGGCTTTGCAGAGATATATGTTTAATCTGTGTATCTCTTCAGATTAATTATGTTATGTCCATTGTGATGACCTGAGTTATACAATAAAGAAATTGTGACTTGTCTAAGGTCATGTTAGAAACACGAGTCATGGGAAAAATGTTAGCAAACATGATGCTTGCTCATAATTGTGCTATTGTATTCATGTTAGACCTGTAGATTTTCCTAGGAAAACTAGTTCTTCCTCTTCCAATTGCTTGTTCGGAGATATACAAATGTGTTCTACCACTGCTGCCACGGAGATGTACTTTCTTCTTCTATTTGTTTCTTTCTTCATTTCTTTAGTTAAGTCCAAATTAATTTGAAGGTATCTTCCTATAGCAACTGCATCATAGCAAATAGGGCAACACTTCTCTTACCCATGAGTATCTGTAAATTCCATTGGAGTCCACTGGGTAGATGTTTGCATAAAACTCTCTCACTGTTTCTTCAGGAAAGCAGGGACAGGATGTGATCAATTTGTTCCATTGCCTCTTCTGTATTTCTATTTTGAATTCCTCGAATTCCCTAGGGAAAAATTTTATTCTTCTTATAATAATCCTCCTCACTTGTATTACCTTGCCTCAACATTTGGAGTTAAAGAATAAGTCTTTTTTGTAATGTGTGGCGTACACCTTTTTCTCATTTTTCTCATGTAATCTTTAAAAGCATCCAAGTGACCAGTAACATCATTTTGTCTCTTTCATTATCACTAGTCACTTGGTTCCACCAAAATAAAGCATAACCCTCAAATTCTAAAGTAAAAAAATTTAATCATGTCCAATTCAGAAAGACCATAAAAAAATAAAACTTGTTCTACTTCCTTTCCCATTTTATATATACATCGGGATCAAAATTTCCTAAAAACTTTGAAAATCTAATATTATTTTTTATTAAACTTGTCTTCCCTATCTTTAATGTTGTCTCCCTTTCCTTGCGACTATTCTTTTTTGATAAAACTCCTCCATATCACTTTCAAAATTTGATGGTCTTCTTCCTTCTTCTCCCATTGTAGAAATTTTGGATTTCTAACTTTTGTTGTTCAAAGAGTTGGTGGAGATGGTAAAGAGCCATATGAGGCTATCCATATTTGACACTTCCTTTCTTTCTTAAGCTCTTCGGCGGACTCAAAAAATCTCTTTAAATCAAGTAAAAAAAAAAATTATACAAAAACTAAGACAAAAAAATATAACAAAAAGTAGTATAATGGTCAGAACAAAATGTCCAAATCACTTCCTAAGTATTTGCACTCCAAATGTTTGGGTGTTTCTCACTGCACTCAAAACACTCAAAAGAAAGTTTAAAAGGTTCTCAAAACAACAACGAAAATAAACTAAGAAACTGAAACAGAAAATCGATAACATTGATGAACACAAATATAAACACTTTTCCTCTTTTTATCATTTCGGTTTTCTGCATAAACAGAACATATACACTAATATAAGTTTAAGTTCATACGTTTTGCCATGTCTTCTTCATAAAAGTAAACAGATAAGCCGGTCTTTAATTCTCAACCACCTGGAAATTTTCTACCTATAATAGAAGCTTATTAATTGTAATTTAAATATCTAGTGGTAATTACAAAGAATAATAATATTCTTTTTTCGGATAAACTAAATAAAGAATAATAAAAGTCCGTGGATTAATCAAAATTTCTTTATTGGTGCTTACAAAGAATAAGAATGGTCCAAAAATGACACGTGTATGGTACTTACGCGAACGCGCGGTTTAGTCCAATTCCGCGGGCTGAAGGACGAAAGGGTAAAAGGCGTTGGCTTTTCCACAGTTTGGTGAGGAAGCCTCGTACACTTTTCCTGGTTGGCAAGCAAACGGCTTACGAAAATTCCAATCCCCTTCATACCACGTTGACGTACCAGTCGTTTAATGCGTTTAGTTTTATTTTTCTTTACTATTTTCAAAATATATTTGTTCTGTTTTTGGGTCTAGAGAATAATTATTCTTTCACTCCTTTTAATCGGTCATTGTCACTCTAAGCTTTCCGTTTTTCCTTCTTGTTCTCGGTCGTCCGGTCTCATAAACGGGATGAATGGTATCTGCAGAAAACACTCTAACGCTCAAGTCAGTTAGGGTGTCGGCTCTTGGGCATAAACCTGATTTTTGGGGTTTGTGTTATTTATATTACCTTAATGGACCTTTGTTGGTGAGCCGGAATTAGGGGATTGGTTCATGTTTAGGATTGTGTTAAACAACCCTTAATCGTGGATTAATCCTGCTGACTTGATCAACCCATGACTTGTTGCTCATGGATCGATCGGTCACGTGTCATCATGTGACCTTCTCATTGTGGTTGATTGGTTGAATGATCAGTTCCTAACCGACTTATTGAGATTGATTCATATTAATTTTAATGTTTTGTTAAAATATATTAAAAACTTGAACAATATTCTTTGTATTTATAAGAAGCTAGTACAATACCTGCTAGAAAAAGAGAAAAAAAGAAAACACTATATAGAAAATGAATCATTGTTGAGCTAGCAGGAGATACTGTCTTAATTTCTTACCAATACATTTTTAATTCCTGCATTCTTAACAAGTTTGATTTATTTCCTTTGTCCTGATATCTTATATTTATAATAACAAAAATAAATATTTTAAAAAGAAAATCACAATGATATTGAACTGATACTAAAAGTACATTATCACAGTTCGTATAAATAATTTATAGTTTTCAATTATATGAAATAAATTGAATATTTTAAAATAAAAAAATAAAAAAGATAGAAAGTTTAAATGTTTTAGCTCAATTTAAGAGAATTTATGATGGATTTTCGAGAATCAAATTTCTATTAGAAATGTTTTTTCTTATATGTCTATAAGTATAACTTATTAACTTTTTATGTTATTATTATTATAGGGGATAAATATTAAATAAAAAATAAAAGTCAGTGTGAGTTTATCAGAAATTAATTTTCCACCTTCGTACATTATTAAAAAAATGGAATTTTTGTACACCTTTAAACGTAAGATTAGCAACTAATTAATATTTTTGAAAATAAAAGATTTATAAATTCAATAATCTTTTAACAAATATTTCTATTTCGGTACTTTGAAAAATGCAAAAGATTCGGTGAAAGCATGTTTCTTTTAAAAAATATTTAAACACTTTATTTATTTTCCAAAACTGCTACCTCATTCCCACACATCACACAGAACACTTCGCCCAAACAGTTAGTTTGTGCTCCCTTCTTCCTTTCTTCCTTCGAAGGTAAATAACCTCACTACTCTTCTCCCCGTTTTCCCGAAAACGACATCTCAACCCTTCATCAACTCTGTTTCGGTTCTCTTTCGATGCGTTTTAGTTCTCACTCATCAATTCAATTATCTCTGTTTAAATTTCTCTGCTAACGGTAGTGGATGTTCCTAATTTCTCTTGAATTTCGATATTTTCCACGATTTTTAATCATCGATGGTGGATTGGTACACGGTTTATTGAGTATGTACGAGTGACATGTTGGTTCTGCCTTGTACGAGATTGTTTTTATTATTGTTATTGTTATTTACGAGTATATATAGTTATTTAATTATTGTTGGATGGGGTTGTTCAATTTCGGGATGAACACTTCATTTTGGGTTTAAGAAATGAACCAAAATTTTGGGATGAAAAAGTTTACTTTGGGTAGGAGAGATATTCATGCCGACGAGTTAAGTTTTCAGTGATACTTTTGAAAATTTCATGGGAAGAAGTCCAGGCATAGCAGTGACAGTAGCTGAAAAGATTATAAATTAAAATTTTCAATTACACTGTGATTTTCTTGTTTTCTTAGAATTTATCCAATTTACTGTTAGGAGAAACAGTATATGCTCGAGGACATTGACTTCTAAGTTCTAACTATAAGGATATTTAACCTTTGAAATACTAATTTCAATAAATTTGAGCTTAGGGCTATTTTATTGAGATGTTAAATAATATAAAAGTTGTTTTGTTCTATATGTTTACTAATTACTAGTATTGTACTGCTCTACATGCTCTTTCTATATTTTACACGAATATTTTCCTTCAATAACCAAGTTATCCGAACTTTATTTGTTAAAATGCTTAATGTGAAATTTTACTCTGTTTTCGTTTTTTTGACTCTCTGGGTTCTTGATTTGCTTGATTATGTGTTATAGCTTGCCTGCCAGAATGGGGTGGGGAGACATTTACAGAAGACGGATTAGAGTATTTACAATGGCTATAGTAATATACCTAGATTATAAGGTGAGTTTTGTTGGTTACGCCAGTTTTTGATTTTTAGTTAAGTAAGTCTATGGAACTTTTACACTCTTCAATTGATCTCTATAGGGCGTACAACAACGTGAAAAATGGACTAGCAAATCTAGACAAGCTGCAATGTGGGAGAAGGCACATGAGCGTAATGCTAAGCGTGTTCTAAATTTGATAATAGAGATGGAAGGCTTATGGGTTAAACTTGGGCAATATATGTCAACTCGTGCAGATGTGCTTCCTGCTGCTTATATACGTCTTTTGAAGCAGTTACAAGACTCTCTTCCTCCTCGACCCTTGGAAGAGGTTTTTCTTCAAAAATTGTTTTAGTTTATGCTATGGAAGAAAAAAATGCATTTAGAAAAATTATACATTGTGTAATTTTAATAAAAAAATACTGCATTTTTTGAGCATTGGAGATGGTTTTATTCATTGAATGATGGATGGATACTATAGAATTAAATTTTTAGTACTTTTGTTGTCTGTGAAATTATCACTTTGCTGTTGAAAATGGAACTGATAGTTTGGAGTTCACAATCTTTAAACGAGAATAAGGGCCTCATTTCCTAACCTACTTGAGAATTTCAGTTTATTTCTTCAGTCACTATTGCTTCTAGACTTCTGAACTTAGTTTATATATGCAAGGTCTATGGCACCATACAGAAAGAGATGGGGAAATCAATGGATGAGTTATTTGCTGATTTTGTCAACGAACCTTTGGCAACAGCATCAGTAAGATTTTAAGAATATTTTTGCTACCAAGGATGATTATATAACAGATAATTAATCTTTGTAAGTTCACTGTTTTCCTTATTGAGTAGAGTGAATTGTATCCGAGTGACTCATTTATGCAGATAGCACAAGTCCATCGAGCGACTCTGCTTAATGGACAGGAAGTGGTAATTAAAGTTCAACATGATGGTATCAAGACAGTGATACTGGAGGTTTGTTTCTTGTTCTTTGGATGGATGAATGGATAAAGAGGTCAAATGGAGCCTTTCAAAAGGTTTTTGTTCCTACATTTTTTCTTTTCAGGACTTAAAAAATGCAAAGTCAATTGTTGATTGGATTGCATGGGCTGAGCCGCAATATAACTTTAACCCTATGATTGATGAATGGTGCAAAGAAGCTCCTAAGGAACTTGACTTCAATCTTGAAGCTGGTATTTTCAGATGTTTTCTACAGTTTGAATTTGATGCATTAGATCTAAATTTATGCTTGAGAATATCTTTGGTCTATTTTGTCTCGGGGTTTAGCACAAACTTTCTTAAGGGGATTATTTGACAAATCTGTTGAGAAAATACTGTATATTAAAATAAAATAAAATAAAAATAGAATAAATCCTTTGTGTATATTGAACACATAGGGTTATGTTTATATAGAGAAAAAACATGCAAAAAATATGGTCTAAGCCCATTACATGGATAGAAATATCTATAATATCTCCTAATATATAATAATATCTAACACTCTCACTCAAGCTGGTTATGAATTGTATGTACCGAACTTGTTACAAATATAATCAATCCTAAACCCTTGTAACGATTTAGTAAAAATATCTGCTAATTGATTATTTGATTAACAAACTTAGTCTTGTATCTCCAGATACAATATTTTCTCGAATAAAATGACAATCAATCTCAAGATGTTTGGTCCTTTCATAAAAAATTGGATTTGAGCTAATATGAAAAGATACTTGATTATCATATATAAGTGTCATTTGAGTGACCTTTCCAAATTGCAATTCTTTAAGTAACTGTTTAAGGAAAATAAGCTCACAAGTAGCCGAGGCCATAGCTTTATAATTCTTCTTTTGCACTAGATCTCGCCACAACACTTTGTTTCTTACTCTTCCAGGAGAAAGTTATCACCAATGGAGACACAATATCTGGAAGTTGATATGCTATTAGATGGAGATCCTACCTAATCAGCATTTCAATAATATACGACTTTAGTATGGTTATTGTGATCATATAACAAACATTTTCCAGGAAAGCCTTCAATGTATTTTAGTATACGAATGACTGCATTCCAATGGTTAATTAAGAAATTGACTCACCACACTTACTGCAAAGAAAATATCAGGACAACTAGCAGTAAGATAGTTCAATTTTCCAACTAATCTTTTGTACTTCTCAGAATCTGAGAGAGGTTCCCCTGGTTGGGTAGAAGTTTGACATTAGGATCCATGGGAGTATCAAATTTCGAATTCATCAACCCAGTTACCCCCAAAATATCCAATGCATATTTTCTTTGAGAGATAAAAATACCAATATTCGATTGTGCTACCTCAATCCCCAAGAAATATCTAAGTTTGCCAAGATCTTTGGTTTGAAAGGGTAGACGAAGGTGTTATTTTACCTGTGAGATGCCATGGTGATCACTGCCTGTACGAGCAATGTCATCAACATATACTACGAGATAAATACACACAACACTTGAGTGATAGTAAAAAACTTAATGATCTGCTTCATTGCCAGTCATACCAAATTGTTGAGCAACATTGTTAAATTTTCCAAACCAAGCCATAAAGACTGCTTTAGGCCATATAAGGATTTGGGGAGATGACATACCACCCATCTAGAGGACTCTCCTGGGCAACAAAGCCGAGAGGTTGCTCCATATAAATTTCTTCTTGCAAATCCTCATTAAGAAAAACATTTTTGACATCCAGTTGATAACGATGCCATCGTTAAAGAGTAGCCATGGCTACGAATGAGCAAACATAAGCCATCTTTGCCTTTATCTTTAGTATTGAAAGTCTTTATCTTTAGTCGATGTGAGATCTCTAATAAAAGATACAAAAATGTTTTCTCTTAATTGTATTGATTCATTTTTCTGAATATAAATAAAGCACCTATGCTGTCTTAGAAATACACGGTTTTAATTCAATATTTCTCTCTTCCCTAGAGTATAAAAATTACATATAGAGGAGTTGAAGATGTAATTAGTGGATTGAAGTTAATAATATATTTCTTTTTCCCTCTCACTATTCAAGTCTAGCCTAGGTGCGAGAAGGAGTATTGTAAAGCTGCCTTAGTTGTGGGCACTCCTAGTCCATCTTAGTTGTGTCTTCTTTTCGGTTTACATAAATTGTAGCCTCAATGGTTGTGTTTAGTCTCACATTGACTTGAGATGTGATTTAAATGACCTATTAAGCTTGGCAGTCCTCACTTGAGAAACCAATTTGGTCGGTCTGAGTTAGGTCCTTGGTCCAAGATCTAAGAATTTGTTGCATTGTTTGTATTGGAATGAGGGAAAGAAAAAATCTTGTATTTTTTATATTTATCAATTGTACAACACAACTTCTGCATACAGTTGTATACTTTTTGTACAGTAGCTTGAAACCTACGAGATGCCTAATGTGACAGTTATAACTGTCATTGAGATGTCTTACAACAAATAAATAGAATTAAAGGCACGAGAAAGCTTCCAGAAACTGAAAAAAAGTTACCCTAGAGATATGGCTCAAGTTAATTTATAAGATTTGGATAATCCTCCCCACCTTACAAGTTGGTTTAATGGGGTGTTGAGCAAGCTCCATAGCTCAAATTGCAAGATTTTCCAAAACTAACATCCAAATGAATAAATTTGTTAAAACTCTAGCTTTTATGACGATTTTGTCTCTTGTTTGTTCTCATTATTTTTTGAGGTAGGGTGGGTGTGTGTAGATCTGGTGATTTTGGCGTTCACTTGTGTAATGATCTCAGCAATCAGGCTTTATTTGATTTCATCCGCCCCCTCCCCATCCCTTAAAGTGTGTTTCTTACTAACACATTTGTTTTTGTAGAAAACACTAGAACGGTAGCTACAAATCTTGGCTGCAGAAACCAATATGATGGAAATATGAGTGCAAATAGAGTGGACGTTTTGATCCCAAATGTAATTCAGGTATATTCGATTTCTATCTATAAAATGTTAGATTGAAATATCCAAAATGCAATGAAGTTGTTAGAAATCAGGCATCATAGAGACACTTTGCCGTTCATTATCATGTGACCTGATTAGATGTTTGCATACTTCTATTTGAAAATAGATGTAACCTGAATCTTACATATTTCCCTACGAGGTCCCTTTCTGAAGTAAATTATTTTTCTCTTAATTATATGTTGATTAGCTTATTAATATGTTCCTATCCTATATCATGGCTAGTGCAAACTTCAAGTAGGTGGATAAGTGTTGGTACCTTAACATTGTGAGGGGTTCAAAATGAAATGTGCTTCCTGTTTATTCTCATTCTATTATCTTTTTTTTCCATTAGTTTTCCTATTTATAAAATCTGGTTACTTCCAATGATAGTCTACAGAAAAAGTCCTTGTTTTGGAATACATGGATGGCATTCGGTTGAATGATTTAGACTCACTAGAAGCTTTTGGAGTAAATAAACAAAAGATTGTCGAGGAGATTACTCGTGCCTATGCTCACCAAATATATGTTGATGGGTTTTTCAATGGTGATCCACATCCAGGTACTCTTTCTCCCTCTATGTTTCTGCTTTGTGTGCTGGTGCAAATGATGTTCACATGTATGGCATTTTCATTTGTTTGTAGAAACTTAATGAGAACATTCTGTACACTTTTAATTATTCCATTTGATTGTGAAATGTTTGGCTCTGTTACAGGAAATTTTCTTGTGAGCAAGGAATCTCCTCATCGTCCCATTTTACTTGACTTTGGGCTTACGAAGAAACTATCAAGCACCATTAAGCAAGCACTTGCAAAGATGTTTTTGGCCTCTGCTGAGGTTGGTTCTGGCTTTAGTTCTGTTCATGTTTATATGGATATTAATAATATAATATATAGTCTCTCTAGAGGTTATAATTATCATTTTCTGGTGAAGGTGGGCTAGCTTGGATCCCAGCTACTTGTGTCCCATCTTACCCCCCTTTTTTATTGTAAAGTGACTTTAGCTGCTAGCCCATCCCCCATCTTTGGTGGTTTTAGAGGAGAGTGCAATTTATCAGGCCAAATTTAGATGAATGGTTATTGGTGAAGAGTTTTTTGGTTTAGTTCAGTTATATTGTATTAAGTGATAATTTTTTGAGATAAACTTATTTGGTTTTCATCTGTTATAATTAATAGTAATTCTCAAGTTTAGGAATATTATGTTATATTTTATTTGATTAGATACATCATACATCAGATTTATATATATAGGATCCTGCTGACAATTTAACGAAATAGGAAAAACTTATTCTTGGGGACAAATTCCTGTGATTTTAGGAATTCTTCTACACATACATCCTAGTATTAATAGTAAGATACTGTAACAATATAGAATAAAACTTCCTAAAATTTATCAGCAACAATCACAGTTTTGACAGTTATCGCTTCAGAATTTTGGTTGGTATATTTGACATGGTGTTAAGGCCACTCTTACACAAATTGGCTGCAGTTTGATCTTCATGACGTACATTTTCTGCATTTTGCCAATGATAATTTGAGGAGAACAAAATGGAGGCTTTTAAATGGCAATGTGTTCCCTGCAACACGTTGGCTTCTAAGGAATTGTTAGAGATGCAAATGCCATTTTCCCAACCTCACCTAAATACGTAGCAAAATAAGCTATTTGATTGGGTATGGGTGGATTTGTACTAGTGCACTCATGGCAAAACGCTCACTACCATGTGTATATAAGATTCAGGAACAAAAGCTTTTACTATCTCATCTTTACTTTAATAGCTTTTTTTCTTTACTTTTCTTGTATTACAATTTTTGTTGAATTGTTAGTATTTGTACAAGTTTTCCTTAGTTGCTCCAGATGATCTTTCTAAAAACAGTGACTGAGTATGCAAGCCTTTTTGTTAAAGGGGGACCATGTGGCCCTTCTGTCTGCGTTTGCAGAGATGGGGCTTAAGTTGCGCCTGGACATACCAGAGCAGGCAATGGAAGTAACAACTGTATTCTTTCGTTCAACAACACCCGCAAATGAATACCATGTAAGTCTGCCTTTAGCTCCTGAAGTATACTTTGGTTTCTTCAGTTTTCAGACATAGCTTCTCCCTAATTGTGGTGTATTTTTTCCGTTACTAAGAAAACAATGAAATCTCTAGCTGATCAAAGGGACAAAAATATGAAGGTTATACAGGAGAAAATGAACCTTGACAAAAAGGAAATGAAACGCTTTAATCCTGTAAGTTCAGATATAAACTTGCATTTTACACGTGTTCCAGAATTATGTTACTGATTGTATTTTAGGTACAATGTAAATTCTTTTAAAAATATTTTGACAGGTTGATGCATTTCCTGGTGATATTGTAATATTTGGAAGGGTTCTTAATCTTCTAAGAGGTCTGCTGTTCTCCACTGTGATACCGTGGTAATGCTTATTTGCTCCCCAGGTCTTATTTTACTTACCTGATGTGGATGTAGGTCTTTCATCCACCATGAATGTACGAATAGTATATATGGACATTATGAGGCCATTTGCAGAGTCCGTTTTGAGTGGGTGAGTCTTTTGAAATTTTTTCTGATTGGTATTTATAAACTGCCTTTTTCATTTGTGGCTGAACTTTGGTACACTTGTCAGGTACATTAGTAGAGGACCATCAGTAAATGACAGATGGATTTTTGATTCACCAGTTCATTCTGAAGTAGAATCCAAACTGAGACAGCTTTTAATTGAGATGGGAAACAATGATAAAATACTTGGAATCCAGGTGCACGTTGTTATTCTTAATTGATTTTTTAGAAATAATTTCTTCATTGATTCTAATGGTAACATCTGGCAAGTACAATTGAAATAAGAAAAACAAAGGGAGACTGTCTAATGCAGAGAAAACAGATGCTGAAAACTGTGTGCTTAGTCTCTCCCTTTCCAAAACCCACTCTTGTCTGAAAAATCTTCCTTTTGCCCTTATTGCTTCTCCTATTTTGTTATTCTGCTAATAACTGCTCAGAAGCAGTCAGTCTTGCCCCTACTAATAACTGCTAAAAACTGCAAAAAAATATAATTACTGCTAAAACTATTCAGTCCTACTAAAGAACCTAAATCCTGGTTCTCGTCTTAAAAATGTGTGTAGAGGTATGTGGAAAGGAGTACTACTAGAGTTAAAGGAGTTGATAGTATGACAATTTTTTCTTGTTTGGTTTGGTGGAGTTGATATTGTGTTGGGATTGTAATGGTTAGCAAGCTTGGGACAAATCAAGGCAAAATTTTGATACATTGACCTTCCAATTGAAAATTAATGGGGAGAAGTTGTTGAAAGCTAAACCTCAATTGATCAAATCTGCAGTTTCTTTAGAAACTATTAGCAGGGTTTTGCAAGATGAGGGAGAAGGGTAAGTTCTGGAATGGAAGCAAACATTAGATACAACTAACAATGCCAAGGTTGTAGAGTGGTTGCAAAGGGTCATTGATGAATATTAACATGTTTTTGAAGCCTCGGGTACTCAACGTCCTCAAAGGAGGCAAGATCATGGAATTGTTTTGAAATTGGATTCTCAAATACCAAATATTAGGCCATCCAAATATCCCCACTACCAGAAAACAAAGATTGAAAAATTGGTGATAGAGATGTTGGGAGCAAACATCATTCGCCCAAGTGTAAGTCCTTATGTTAGTTAGTCCTATTATTTTAGTCAAGAAAGAAGATTGGGGTTGGCGATTGTGTTGATTATAGAGCCTTGAATAAAATTACGATACCCAATAAGTTTCCAATTTCATTTATAGAGGAATTATTAGATGAGATTGGGGAGCCACCATTTTTCCTAATTTGGATCTTAAATTGGATTATTATCAAATAAGGATGTGGGAGGAAGATATTGAGAAAACATCTTTTCGAACTCATGAAGGACATTATGAATTCTTGGTTACGGTGTTTTGGTTGATGAATGCTCCTTCAATTTTCCAATCTTCAATGAATGAGGTGTTAAAACCTTTTTTGCTTGTTCCCAAACTTTTGAACATGTATCAGAGGTACGAAAAATTTGTTTTAAAGATGACTGAATGGTAGATTTGATAACAATGCATAATTGAGCATCAATTTTCAAACCAACGGGAAACCTCATTTTTAGCAACATTGGGATGGGTAAGATGATCAACATAACCTTGACTCTTAAGCCATAATTTAATATTTGAGGCCCAAGTGTCATAATTGATTAGATCCAATTTGTCAATGGAGAGATGAACATTGACATAATTAGTATAAATAGACGGATCCGGCATAATGGCAGTGGAAGAAGCCATAGTGGCAGCAGAAGTGGAAGAGGGAACGAAAGAAGCCCCATATGATAAGGACAAATCAAGTCACCGGTCAATCGACGGTAGTAGCAAAGATGAGGGCTCCGACAACGTCTTCTGTGGCAGTTCCGACGATGTCTCCAACAAGATTCCGGCAGTGGTTCCGACGAGATTTCTGCGTCGGCTCCGGCGAGACGACGGCAGTGGCGGCTTCAGCGAGGCTGTGGGGCGGTGGTTGGAAAATTCCAGTGAAAATAAAAATTTAACTCTAACCCTATGCTCTGGATACCATATTAAGGCAAAAGAAAGAATAGGATAAATCTCTTGTGTATATTGAACACATAGGGTTATGTTTATATAGGAAAAGAAACATATGGGCTAAGCCCATTACATAAATATGAAATATTTGGCAATATCTATAATATCTTATAATCTCTAATAATATCTAATTTTATCTAACAATATCTAACCGCTTCCGAGTCAACTTGCCTAGGGTGAGTAGGAATGTAAACTCTGACGAGTTAACATGCGAGTTTGGTAACCATCTGTGTATCTCAAGCTACAACCGTATAAGATGAGATCATTGGCTAAGAAGTTGAATGAGGAGTTGAGTCCATGCAATTATGGTCCTTACAAAATTCTAGCCAAGGTAGGGGTGTTTTTCTGTTGGAGCTTCCACCTCATTCTAAAATTCATCAGATCTTCCATGTGGTACTCTTGGAAAAAAGTTATACATCCTACACAAAAGTCTCAAACCCTGTCTGAAGCTGTGTTGGATTGTAGAATAAATGATGTAGTCGGCAAGAGATTTTGGTTAAGTTGCAGCAATTACAAAATTTGAAAGCAGCTAGAAGTTTCTGTTATTACTGGACATTTTCCACAATTCCACCTTGAGGACAAGGTGCATTTTGATGGGTGCGTATTGATAGGATATGACCTCTTATTACAAAGGTTTATGATAGAAGAAATAAGAGAGATGGGAATAGAGCTAATTGATGTAGTTACAAGTAGTTAGGAGTTAGTTGCCATGTCAGTTGCGTTAGTTAAAGAATAAGAGAGGTTTGTATAAATACTTTTGGGATCTAGAGAAAGGGAAGAAAAAATTATGTGGGAGGATATTGGACCTCGAAGAACTAGAGTTATTGTTTCTGTAATACTTTTCATTGAAGAAAAATAGTGTGTCTGTATCTCATTATTGTTAACTTCATCCTCCATAAGTTTTCTAATCTAGTTTCTATAAAAAATTCCATTACTCAAGATTGACTAATCATTTCAGTAATTATAGGATTTTATCTTCCTAGTTTATTTAGAACCATAAAATCCTTACAATCCTAATTTATCCACACTATTAAGCCTCCATTTTAGTCCTTGAGAGTTGAGATTGTTATTTGTAATTGCTAGTTACTTTAGTCTTTGACTTAATAAAGCTTGCATTGGGATCTTAATAATTGGAATTACAATTATTAGAACATATTTTATAAACATTTCATATCATGTATTTATTATCATTATAGACTGGAGGAGTGTACTGAGGTTTATTCAAATCAATAATTAGAGAATGTTATAGACTTAAGGTTTTATGTTAGAATTGTAGAAAGGATGTTTTATTGAACTTCTAGAAGAATACTAAGGAGCTCTTCGTGTTAAGCAGTGAACAAAGGGATAAGTATTACTGAATAAGAGCCAAATAGATAACAAAATTACAATTGAAAAACTTCACAAGTTCAACACTCAAGACTGTACTCTAACGTATGAAAATAAAATGCAATTTTGGTTTCCTTTTAATAAGTCAAGCTTTTGGGATAGTTTCTCCGTGACAATGTATTAGAGGCTATATGATCGTTTGATTAGGATTTCGGTCCTCGTAGTTCCCATTCTTCTAAATAAACTTGAATTTTAGCATTTCGAGTGGGCTTTGGACATTTTCCACCCTTCAAGCCCAAAGGAGTTGTATATGAGGGGACATGTTTGACACATGAATCAATCTTGGGCCTTCATCCAATAAGTTACGCTTTTAGGATAGGCATGTCAATTTTTTTTACATATTCTGAGGATTCTTATTTTCGGATGTATATATTGTGAGAAATATTTATCTGCAGACTAGTATTTATTTTAGAAATAGAAGGCATCTATTAGTTTCAGTCCCTATTAAATTTACGACTTTTTGTTGTTACTTTTACAATATGTGTTTAGTCCCTAATTATCACTTCAAGAGCGACTAAAAACACATTATTGTAGTTTTTAAACAAGGAACTAAAACAAAAAATAAGGCATATTTTAGGGCACTGAATTTAGACTGTATCCGAGCATTTATGATGTTGGGATGGGAGGTGGGACCACATGATAATAATAGTTCTTCTACTTTCCAAAAGCATACATTGCTGCATAAGAAATGTAATTAACATAAATTCTCATTTTTTCCTTTGTAATCCTCCTACTTATTGTATATTGATAAGAGAGTCCACGGTTAACAGAACCTATCTTGCATTCCCTTGTATTACTGGCTTGATCTACTACTGTTGTTGTTGAGCCAAGTGTTCCATTTTGTTTTAAACATAGTTGAGGGTTCACGTTCTTGATTCTTATTGTTGGTGTTAGGTTTAGTATTTTTCAATTGTTCTAATAAATTCTGAATAATCTCTTAAAGGTATGTGCATACAAAGATGGAGAGGTCATTATTGACACTGCTGCTGGAGTGCTTGGTAAATACGATCCACGTCCAGTTAAGCCTGATAGCCTTTTTCCTGTGTTCTCTGTTACAAAGGGTATCACAGCAGGAATGATACATTGGATGGTTGACAACGGGTATGTTGTAAAATTTTATGACCATATAGTTTGTGCACTTCTAATGGGTTGCTATAGTTTCTTGTTTGTTGTAGTATAAAGTTTTGATTTCACATAGAAAAAGGACTAGTAGGGCTGTGCTGAATTACTTGTTATTGACTACTAAACTGACATTTGTGTAATGGTTCATGCCAAGATATGTTTATCTTATTCGTAGTGTGGCTCTGATATTTACCTTCAAATTATCTCCCAATTAATATAATCAATATCATCTTCCAGTGCTCTGCATTTACTCCTTCCTTGAATGAAATGTTTATGGTCACAAAACAGACGTATAGTGTTACATGATAGCCTTTTCCCTTTGTTCTCTGTTACAAAGAGTATCACAACAGGAATCATACATTCGCTGGGTTGACAATGGTTGTAAAATTCCATGACCGTATAGTTTGTGCACCCCTAATTTTTTGCTATAATTTCTTTTTTGTTAGAATTTTTAAAATTTTTAATTTCACATAGAAAAGGGCTTGTAGGGCGGTGCTGAATTACATGGTATAGGCTACTAGACTGACATTTGCTCTACAATTTACACTACACGTAAGCATAGTAGTCAATCCCAAATTCTGGTGCATAGCGGTTGCCTACAAAATTGCTCTAGAAGATAGCAGGATGATTGCTATTTTGAAATTTAAGATACACAACATAAATTACATTGCACATACATGCAAGAGGAAAAATAAAAAATAAAAATACCAAACATTAAACGCTGAACTAAGCTTTGACTTGTTACAAGACACAATTTATGCATTCATCTAAACTTTAATTGTTGGATTGATATTTGTATGATTCCAATTATGATAATTCTTATAATTGTAGAAATATGGAATTGATCTATAAACAAGAATGTAGATTATATATGTATTATTAGGAATGTTTCTATTTTTTCCCTTATCATATCTTTCTTATTAGAGGATATCAAATCTCCTCTATTTTATTGATTTCTTTTTATCAATATAAATAAACCACCCTTGCAATCTAAAAAAAAAACACAATTTCAACTCAATGTTTCTCTCTTTCCTAGAGTTTAACAATAAATTTCTCCTTATCTTTTGACATGTCTTTTTGTATGCTTTAATTATTTGAGAAAGATTAATAGCCATGGAATCTAGTTGTTGTAAGTAAATCCTCAGATTTAAATACTATCCAAGTTCCCATCATGTTAGCACCAGTTTTGTTGGTGAGAAGGGTTTTCTTTGATTTAAGTAAGAGTCATGTTTGTAAGTTATTGAAAGTTTAAAATCATACTTTCATACTCTATTTAACATTTTAACATCATGTACTCTCTGTGCTTTTAACCTGAAATAAGTGCCTGCTTGCTTATTATCTTGCAGAAAACTAAACCTTGAAGAGAATGTAGCAAATATATGGCCAGCATTTGGATCAAATGGGAAGGAAACCATAAAGGTCCAATATTTGAATTTTCTCCCTACTTAAGTTCTGTAGCTATTATTTTGAATGATAATAAAAAAAGTATTATCTAACTTTTTATTGAGAATGGGTACATGGCACACGTGTGTGTATTCTAGTATGTTGGCCAATTGTCAGCACAATAATTTCTTACATGCTATAAACTTAATGCAAATACATTAACAATTTCCTTAAGATGGAGCATACAACTTATACGCACTAACCTCATTATATATGAACTTAGAATGTGGGACCCAAATACAAATTATAAGCACCAACGTCAATACAAAAACTTAGAATGCAGGACCCCCAAGGGAGTTTAGTGAGAACGAATAATTCTAACCCCCCCTGCTTACTTTTATGGTAAGTATTGAATGTGTTTTCTATTTCTAAGATGAGAAATGCATTTACTTTTCATTTACTACTTTCTTTATATGATAGTAAGAGAATTTGTTGGAAGATATAATATAACATTACTCATGTCATCCAGAGAGAAAAGATAGGATTGCAGAAGATTGATAAGCAGGAGATTGAATTGCATTTGCAGGGTTTCTATAACCAGGTCAAAAGGGGATCAAACCTGTAAATATAGATATGCTTGCTGCAATATGGATCAACAATCTCACAGTGAAAATTGTCACTTCTTAACATATGATCCTCCAAATCTTGACCTATGTGCCACTTCTCAACTTCTTTGGACCATGATACTCTTGAATCAAAGTGTTTGAACTTTGTTGAGATGTATTAAACTAAAGGAAAAGAAAAATAGGATTAAGTTTATATAGAGAAAAAAACATAAAAAAAATGAGTTAAGCCATTTACATAGATTGAAATATCTAACAATATCTAGAAATATCTAAATTAAATATCAAACATATATAGAAATACCTATCACTCCCGCCCCCCCAAGTTGGTGCATATAAATCGTATGAACTCAGCTTGTGACAAATATAATCAATTCTGGACCCTATGTAAGGATTTAATAAAAATAGGCTCTCGTAAGGATTTAATAAAAGGTCTGCTAAAATTGAGTAGTGATGTCTCCAAATGCAATCTTTTCTGAGATAAAGTGACAATGTACCTTGATTCTCATGAAATACTGGATTTTGAGGAAATATGTAGGGTAGCTTAGTTATCGCAGATAAGTCATTTGTATGAACTCCCCAAATCTCAATTCTTTAAGTAACTGTTTGAGCCAACTGTGCTGCTGTGAAAACTTGGTTATGAAAGTGAGATCCCTATCACTATCACCTACTATGAATGTATGCACACCCTGCAGACACAACACATCTTTAGCAAATAATTGAGCCACTTTTTGAGCAGAAAAAAAGATGCTTGAATAAAATATAGTGAGCATATTTAGACAAACAGTCCACCACTCCTAGAATAGCATCAACTCCCTAGATCTAGGTAAGTCAATGATCAAGTCCATGCTAATGTCATCCAAAATGATCTTGGAAATAGGAAGTGGTTGTATTAACCCAGCTGGAGACATGGCTTGATATTTGTGTTGTTGATAAATTGTACAAGCAGCCGCATAATTAGTTCATGCATCCCATACCCATGACCAGTAGAAATTGGAAGCCAACTTTTTGTAAATTCTATCTGTGCCTGAATGTCCTCCAAGTAGAATGGAACTCTTCTAAGAACACCAAAACCAGGGAGAAATGAAAGGAATCACTATCTGCCTTTATATAAAAACTTTCTATGTTCCCACGTACACCTAGTACAAGAATTGTCATTTTTCTGAATTGCTGAAAAGATTTTAGTTAAGTCTGGATCTGTTTGCACCTCTCATTGCAACTTTTTTGCACCGAACCAAATTGGTTGAGATAATGCTTGCAGATCCCCTTCCAGCATTCTAGATACTGCATCAGCAGGTCTATTCTCCTTTTGTGGTTTGTAAATGATGTCAAATTGATATCCCAAAGAACTTTGCAATTCAATCTTGTTGATTCTGTGTAGTCACCTGCTGTTCTAGTAAATGTAGCAAGCTTTTCTAATCTGTATAGACTATAAACTTCCTCCTCAACAAATATGGTCATCAATGCTAAATGAATAATACGAAGGGCATGATTTCCTTCTCATATGTAGATTTTAGCAAGATTAGGAAGAGAAAGCTTTGTTAAAATAGTCAATAGGTCCAGACTTTTGGTACTGTTAGAGATATCATTTGATTATGTTAGAAATATGATTTGATTTGATTATATTAAATATGGAGATATGATATGATTTGATAGGAATATAGATATTTCTCATTTTTAATATTCATTTTGTTTCTTATTATTGTATCTCTTTTTCATATAAATAAGAATACTTATGTGTGTTCATAACACATGGAATTCGTTATATTCCTTCTAGGTTCCTTTCTTATGGTATCAGAGCGGTACCATATTCCATAACCTGAACAAGATGTCAAGTGCCTAACGAAGAAGTAACTCTAATCTGTGCTTTTCCCTATGGGACCACTGTCCATAGGGGTAAATTTATAGAAACAATACATTTTTTGGTTTTTGTTTTTTCTCTGCCATCACAACTTGCTGTCAATGAAAATTCATTATATTCCTTCTCAGTTACTTTCTTCTGGTATCAGAGTAGTACCATCTCCCATGACCGATGTTATCACTCATCCTTTCAACCTGGTATCAAGAGCCTAACGAAAAAGGAACTCAAATTGTGTGCCTTCCCTGGAGGACCACTGCCAATAGGAGTAAACTTTCAGAGACATTGTTCACTTTCGATTTTTGTTTTATTCTTTCTCTGCCGTCACAGCTCACTGCCCATTAAAATATTAACTGCTAAAATAACTATTAATAGTTATGGTTTACATATAAAATACAACTGGTAAAATAACTGTGATCCACAAACTTTACAGCTCCTCTAAACTACTTTCAGTTACTCTCTTTTTTTTCTTCTGACATACTTTCTAAGGTTTGATGCAATGTCTTGTACTGGCCATTCAGTTTGAATATTCTGTTTCAGGTTCATCACGTGCTTAACCATACGTCTGGTTTGCACAATGCAATGGGAAACATAACTGAACAAGACCCTCTTCTATTGTTTGATTGGGATGGATGTTTAAATCGTATTAGTGAGTCAGTACCTGAGACTGAACCAGGCAAGGAGCAGTTTTATCATTATTTGTCATTTGGCTGGTTGTGTGGTGGAATCATTGAGGTACGAATGCTTGCCCTTGCCATTATCAATCACAATTTTCAATTCTTATATAATTCTTATTCCTGTTAAAAAATATTCCCAATTTTATGCTTCACTTCACTTTCGAACAGTTAAGGTTAAAAGCAGAGGAAGATTTTATACGTAAAAAAATCATTTTATTTTGATGAAAAGTGTTGGAGAGTTTGTTGGGCTTATCAGGTCATCTGCTATCGGGTTATCCAACCATCCATAAATATTTAGTCTCACGCACAAGTTGACAGTTCTCAGCGTGAGAGGGTATATTGAAGATTCCACATCGATTAGAGATCGAGAGATCAGGAAATTTCATAGTATATAAGTTGGTGCAAATCTCACTTTATGATCCGAGTTTGTGAGATTGAGTTAGACTTAAAGTCCATTTCTTAAGAAGATATTAGAGCGTGAGACTAAACTATATAATGGGTCTGATACCATCTTACAAAGTGAACTTCAAGTCGGTTTTCTAAAGTTGAATTAGGCTTAAAGTCCACTCTTTAATGAAAAGAAAGTAGTAGAACTTTGTAGAAAGTAAAACCTAATATTTATATACTCTTGCCATGCTTGTAATGGTAGAAAATGCTATATTGTAATTAGTTGGTGGGTTTGAGCGTGGACATAAGACCTTACATGGGTTTTTTACACAAATGGATAAATTTTACATTGAATTTACGAAAATGGGTATGTGGGTAAATTGTGTTTGGAAGAATGATTCCAAAACGAAAAAATTGTGTTTCTGAGTCAAAAAACCAGAAACCCTGTTTTGAAACACGATTTCTTTGTTAATTATTTTTTTATATTGAAGTCGATTTAGGTAAAGTAAAATAATACCATGTGTAAAAAAAAAACCGCCCTACATGTGTATGGACTGTGTTTATGCTTATGGCATGTCTCTCCAATTTGTTGATGACATTCGGTGTTGCACATTTTGCCTATTTATATAAAATAGTTATTTTGTCATGGTTTGCAGTCGGTTTAAATTATTATTTATTTTTTCGCAAAGTTGCTAAACCAGTTGCTAGTATAAGTGGGGTTTCTATCATGTTCTAATGATTTATTTGGATAAAAACAGCATGCATCTGGCGAGAAATTTCAGGAGATTCTTGAAGAAGCAATAATTCGCCCCCTCCATATTGAAGGGGAGCTATATGTAGGGATTCCGCCAGGTAACTTTTGATGAATAATATTTGTTATTTTATTTTATTTTTTGTGTAGCCCATAGTAGTTGCAGGTAAAGAAAATTTAGGACCTGTTTAGTATTAGATATTTTTTTTTTCATTTTTTGTTTTTACAAATAATTACAAAATTTCAGTTTGTTTTATTTTGTTTTCAAATATTTCTATAGATAACGTGGAAACATCTTATTTTCTTTGATTACACTTTCATTGTCATGTACAGATATTTTAAATCATGAATCAATTTAAATTAAAATGGCTTTCTTTTTATTATTTGTGAAAATAATTTTATTTTTCTTACCGAATGTGTCTAATAGTATTTCTCTTTTGATTTCTTTGTAAATTGTAACCATGCTTCATTGCTTGCATTTTTAGGTGTGGAATCACGTCTTGCTGCTCTGACTGTAGATACAGATGATTTAAGCAAGCTATCAGCACTAAGTAATCGTTCTGACCTTCCATCCACCTTCCAACCACAGCAAATTGCTCAAATGGCAACCACTTTACCTATTGTTTTCAATACACTGAATGTTCGCCGTGCGATCATACCAGCTGCCAATGGACATGTATCTGCCCGGGCACTTGCACGTTATTATGCAGCCCTAGCTGATGGTGGCAAGATTCCACCACCTCATTCTTCTGCTTCTAAGCCATTACTTGGAAGCCATCCTCATATCCCCAAATTAACTTCTTCCCAGAAAACCCCCAGAAAGCGAAAATGCATTGGACGGAAGAAAGCAACTATGCCTGCAGTTAGTACTAATAAAAGTTATGAAAAAGTTTCGAGTTATGATGATTTGGAGGCTGATGTGGGCAGCAATACTAACAGAGAAAGTAGCAGTAGCGATGATACAAGTACTAGCAGAATTGATAATAATCTTAGAACCCCTGTTGCTGGTAAAGTCTACCGAAATCCTAGGATTATTGATGAATTCTTGGGTGCAGGAGACTACGAGAATTTAGCTTTGAAAAATGGAAGTTTTGGCCTAGGATTTAAGAGGTTTACTTCTAAGGATGGATCATCCATTGCCCTTGGTCACTCGGGAATGGGTGGGTCCACAGGTTTTTGTGATGTCACCAATAAGTTCTCTATTGCTGTGACACTGAACAAAATGTCCTTTGGAGGTGTCACTGGAAAAATCGTCCAACTTGTATGTTCAGAATTAAATATTCCTGTTCCTGATGATTTCTTGAGATTTGCGGTTGAGCAAAGGGGAGAGGATGCGCAATTACAAATGGGGAGGCCCATGATTAATTGAGGGTGGAAGGTTCATTTTAACCCTTTTCCACTGCAATATATTGTATAATTTTCACTTTTAATCTGGTGATTATATGTACTGCGAATCCTTTGATCCTCTTTCTTGGCATTTTTATTACTCAGGATATCTATAGCCACACATTCACGTGTATTCACGAAGTTATAATTTTAATAAGAAAACATACATTCAGTTACAACTGCTATTGTTTTTTAATTAAATTAAAAAATTTACTTTAAATGTTCTATATTATCAAAATAAAATCTCAAATATGATTGGAAAACAATATTTATGTTACTGAATACAGTTGGTGTAGTTTTCAATTAAAGTTTTATTTTAATAATTTATATTTTTCAATCAGTATGATATGAATTTGTTGTAATCTAACTGCCCTTTCCTATATATATAAATGGGAACTGCTTTCATGTAATAGTCTAGTGAACAAATTGTAACTTTGTATACTTCTTTCTCGGTGGAGCCTGCTTGTTGGGTTCATTTTTTTTATGTGTCTTCGTGTGTCATATACCTATATCCATCCTTAGATCTGCTTTCTCCTTGCCACGTTCTCTTCCACTACTTTTTTTGTCAATTGGTATCAGCTTGGTTTGTTCCTTTTTGACGTACGATGACAGATTCTACCCGCAATGTTGTTCTTATAAAAGAATTGAAATAATGCCTCTCAGTTCGTTTAGATGCTGGGATTGCAGAATTGGCTGGTTAACTACAATGTACTCTTACGGATTCTTTAAAAGATTCCATTCAAAAACATATCACCTAGTCTTCTAATTTGAGTTATAGTTCTAGCAGAGGTGTTCCTCGCCCAATACCATATTCTTGTAGTACAAGATTAGTAAGAATTGATTTTCCAAGATTTAATGGTGAGGATATTTATCAATGGCTCTTTCTGTGGATGTTCAGGTACAATTGGCTTTTAGAAGGTCGTGTTCTTCAATGGCACACTACCTTGACCAAATTTAGGAACTATTCTTCAATGTCAAGGTTCGCTTAGAGCACATTGATTAGAAAAAGGTTTGGTGATGTTTGTATGGACCTTATGATAGATTTGATGAAACTCCGCTAGACCAAGTCGGTGGAAGAATATCATGAACAATTTGATGCTCTTATTAATCGTCTTAACCTATCCGAACAATATACCTTATATTGTTTTCTTGGGTGGTTTAAGAGATGCTTGTTTGTATGTTTCAACTTACTACCGTTCAAAAAGCTTTTATTTAGTTAGAATGTATGAATTGGTGAATGACTGTTTCTTCCTGTACCTCCATATCTTCTTCTGCCATCTCCATACACAACATGAAAATAAATTTTTATCCTTCTTATGTTACCCCATAGAGTAGTTTCCGGATTATGTAATCCGGAAACTCATTTGAAAAAAGACTTTCGGATTACATAATCCAGAAGCTAAATAAAACTTCTGGATTATGTAATCTGAAAATTAATCATGCATATGAAAAAAGACTTTCGGATTATATAATCTGGAAGCTAATTACAAATTTGAAAAATGACTTCCGAATTATGTAATCCGAAATATTATAGAGGGGCATTTTTGAAAATTGGAAAATATATGTAGGTGAGAGAAGAAGGTATGGAGGCGCAGGAAGAGGAAGAAACAGTCTTGGTGAATAAATAAGTTATTGTTGGCCCATAAAAAACAATAAAGGCATTTAGGCTCGAAACCAATGCTGTCGGAAAAAATTGGTGTCATTAAAAATGAACATATACCTAAAACTACAATTCGATCAATAGGAACGATGGCACTTGCCTATATGAATGGAAAACTATCCAAGGGTTTTTGTTACTTTTGATGAAACATATACTCCAGATCATAGTCTGAAACATAAGAATTTGTAGATAATAAGGACTCTGATGACAGTATAGAATTGGAAACATTTGGGGACAATGGACAAGAACCGCGTATTTCAGTTAGTGCTCTCACAGGAGTGACTAATTTTAGAACAATGCGAATCATTGGGTATTTGAACAATTATCCTTTACATATTTTGTTAGATAATGGCAATACTCATAATTTCTTGGTTACTGTTGCAGATGGTACTAAAATTTCAATTTTCTCTACGGTTAGGAATTCCCATGGAGGATACAGTAGACAACGTTTACTTCTATTGTGTTTTTACTTTCATTGGGTTGTCGTGACTTAGTGTTAGGCATGGAGTGGTTAGTCACATTAGATGACATAAGTTGGAATTTTAAAAAATTAACTATGGAAATTCTGGGTGAATGGTTGGAAGCATGTCTTGAGAGGGGCTTCTACATAGAGTATTTAAAAAGCTAGAAAACAGAACATGCTAAAGGCTTTGGAAGGAGGTGTCCATTTTTTTATGATGCAGTTGTGTGACAGTAAAGAAAGGTTACTGTACTTTTTTAACAGGCGACACAATCAATAGTTTCACCACTGATACAAGAGGTGTTAGATGAACTTGTTGACATATTTTAGGAACCAAATAGCTAGCTCCACTCTGAGCCGATCATGATGATCGCATTCCACTACTTTAAGGTGTAAACCCCGTAAACAAACAACCTTATCGATTTGCTAAATCACAAAAGGACATTATTGATAAGTTGGTTCAAGATTATTTTCAATTGGGGTGATACAGAGCAAAATAGTCCTTATGCTAGTCCAGTTGTGCTGGTAGGAAAGAAAGATGGCGCGTTGAGGTTATGTATGGGGACCTTAATAAGAATACTATTAAGTACAAGTTCCCTGATGATCTTTTGGATGAGTTACAAGGTTCTTCAATCTTTTCAAAAATAAAAAAGTTAGCCACAATCAAGTGTACATGAATTCGAATGATATACATAAAACAACTTTTAAAACTCATAGGGATCACTACAAATATGTCGTTATGCCATTTGGTCTCATAAATGCACCAGTCATATTTTAAGGAATGATGAACTCGGTTTTTCAACCTTTTTTAACTAAATTTTTTCGGTCCTCTTTGATGACACCTCATTTATATTATTAACATAGAAAATCATCATTCATTCAAGATAAGTTTTCCATACCCTCATAAATAATTCGTTGTTTGCTAAAAAATCCAAGTGTTTCTTTTCGGTGGATAATGTTGAGTATTTAGGACATTTCATTTCTAAGGAGGGGGTTTCTACAGATCCACGCTAGATTGAGGCTATGACAAATTGTAAATTTCCTACAACCATCAAACAACTGCGAGGATTTCTAAGATCGGTAAGATATTATCGTCCATTTGTGAAAGAATTTGGCTGGATTGCTAAACCTTTAACTAATCTTTTATATGGACGCCTACAACAACTGAATCTGTTCATAATCTGCAGAAAGTTTTGTCTAAAACCTCGATTTTGGCATTTGCCAAACTTTCCGAAAGTATTCATAGTGGAAGTAGATGCTCCGGGGTTTAGTATTGGGGTTATGCTGATGCAGGATCAACATGCGACTGCTTTTATCAGTAGAATGTTAAATCTGCAGCAATAATCTTTTATCACCATTTTTCTTCTTTTTACATTCTTATGATGCTTGCTTTACAAGTGGATACATGAACATTGTGGATTGTAATGAAGATTTTCATTAATAAGGTGGTTAACTGAAGCAGATCTGAGGACAAATCCTATTCAAGGAGGAACCCTAATGGAGGATCATCTTCACTTCAACCCATCATACATTTAGTTAAGAGCAAAAGACAAATCACATAAATATAAAGAAGAGATTTTGTCATAGTTTGTACAAATTGTAAAAAAGTGAAAGTAGTTTTTTCTTTTGACTTTGTATTTCTGAGCCAATTTTAAAGTAGGATATGGTTTACACACTAGTTAGCCTATAAATAAGTGTCTCATACATTAAAAATATAGACTTGTATGATTAATGAATTGTGTTTCTGAATTATCAGCAAATTTCTCCAATTCTCTCTTTGCTAGATGCTCTCTAAGCTTAGTGAAACTCCAAGGAAATTGGCCTAACCTTTTCCTTAAACCTTGCACCATACAACACACCTTTCTCCATCTATTCCACTTCCATTTCGAGGCAAATCTCCCTCAAGACTTATTGCATCAATCTCCTTCCAAACACTAGAACATATTGCATCATTTATATTGACTCCTAAGTTTAACAATGCATTGTGTACCCGAAGGTTTCCTAGAGCTATTGAAATAGTGAAACTTCCAAGATCCTTCATTTTTCGTGATAGGGGTTGATATATTCTTTTATTGCATTCCTTCCTCTCTTTTTCTTTAATATTTTCTTCAGATAGAGCCTCCCCTGTTTCAAAGATCAGATGGCTAGAATTTTGACCCTCAATCTCCATATCCCTAAACCCTAAAGAACATTTGTATTAAATTAGATGTAATATATATATATATATATATATATATATAAATTAATATAATGAAATGAAATTATTACCGGAGGTTTTGGTATAATTCGAATGAGGTGTCTGGGTCAGGCTACGAATGTTTAAAATGCATCGTTACCTCATCTGAAGGTAGTGAAACACGAATATCAACTACTCGTACTCTTTTCACTGTTATCTTCTTCACATCAGGGAGAGAGGAATGTTATGTAAGGTGGTGGCCTCTTGATAGAATTTCCACACCTAAGGAAACATGTCACCCACTACCAGTAACTCACTTTGGCTCATCTAGCCAACGATATCCTCTCTTGATGTTGTAGTAGCCGCACAACTCCCCTTTGTGCTCTTAGGAGTGAGACTAACATGTGCCTCAAGCGGCTCAACACAAACTTGTTGCGATAGAAACTCCTGTCGCAACTTTTGCTGCACTCGTTTAGTCTTCTTTCTCATCTCCTCAATTAATTCTTGATGATCTTACTCGTCAGTTCTGCTTTAGTCTCTGAGGTGAGGGAGGAGGATGAATTTCGTGGTGCAGTTCCGAAATAATGTTTAATTCCAACCCCTTTTTCATCTGAACGAACACGACCACAATGCTCAGGTTGTTCAATTGCTTGAACCAGGATATCACGATGACAAAAATCATATAAGTTTTTAATTTATTTCATGCTTTAAAATAATTGGAAAAGAGGATAAAAATAACTTACAATATGGAAAAGAGGATAAAAATAACTTTCAATTTTTTCTGAGACTGTCCGTGATTGCTCAAAACTAAATGCACTTGACATTTTAATTCGGGCCATCTTCCATTTTTCGTGGTGGGAAGGTGGTGATGGAGGAGAAGTGACCCCTGTATCAATCTCATACCCAATCCCCTGTCTGGATTGCTCTTTTTCCACCATTGAACTTTCGATACCCTGAGTGACATTCTTTAATGCTATGTCTTGAGCTTTCTTCCGACGATCCTGTCATAAATGAAATAAACAAAGTGAATTAAATAATTTGAAGTTATTAATGTTATATAAATAAAATAGTTAAGTAACTTCACTTACCATCTCCGCTTCACATTTACGACTTTGAACAAAAAGACATCATGTTTCTTCATCAATATTAGCGTACTTTAAACCAGAATTTTGGTCTTTATATTGTTGAACAAGGTGCTTTGATGTCTCCAAATCCAAGTGGTTTTTAAAATTGCTTTGAAAAGCTAAGCTTTGTTTTGGCTTTGTTGTCAAATAGATTCAACCGGTTGTTTTGATAAATCAACTGATTGTTTTTTTGAAAACCTTAACAAAATTTTGTTAAGTGGTTTTAATTTGTTTTAATTGATTCCAACAACTTTTGGTTTTTGACTTAACTGCCTTGACTATTTGATTGGGACATATAAAGGTTGTTATATGCTCCTTTTCATTAACTAGGAAAGAGATCAATAAAAAAAAAAATCAATTTAAAAAGCTTTTGGATCATCTCAATTGTGGAATAGGGTTGCATCTTGTACTTTTGAACTTTAAGCCTAGATTTACCCAATTGTATTATGTTCCTCTTCTTCCTTGAATATTGTATTTATGTGTGTTCTGGTATGATACAGTTTCAGAAGATGTTTATGGAAACTATGTGGCTTACCAAAAGTAGTGTGTTCTTGAGGGGTTCAAGATCATCACTTTTGGTGTGTGTTTTGTAATCTAGGTTTGATTACATACTGAATTCTCAGTGGTTAGTTGAGGAATGGATGTAGCTCTTGGTTAAGAGTGAACCAGTATAAACATGTGTGAATTTCTCTATCCCTACACTCATTAAACTGTTTTAACATTGTTTTTCAAATCTATTAGTATAAACAACCTATTGTTTCGTGAAAATAACAGGTTGATTTTCTGGAATCAAATTTAAAACAGTTTTCTATTGTTTAAAAAAAAATTCAATTAATTGAATCTTCATAGCTTTTCCCTTTACCTTTAATCTATGCAAAAATTTTTAAAAAACAATTCAACCTCGTCTTGTTTAAGGCCTCTAATTCTAACAATTTGCATTAGGAGGTGAGTTCTTGAAAGTCACTCAAGTTTTCGATTCTAAAACCCTTTTTAAAATGGTTGAAAAACTACCCTTTGGGGAGGTGCTTCTATAAACAAGCCACCTTTGTTTTGGGGATTGAGCTATTAATTTTGGAAGGTTAGAATTATAGGTGGCAAAGTGGGTCGGCTGGCCCGCGGCCAACTAAAAAAAATGCGGGGCAGGTTGCTTATTTCAACCCACTGGCCCGCTTAGGCCTGTCACGCATAACCTGCATAACTTTAAAATGTATAAATTTTTTTCTAGACCTCCATTTTCTCTTCATGTAGCCTTATATTTCACATTCCAAAATTTTTAGTAACATCTTATTACGCATGTCTCTCATGAAAATAATATTATGAGACATTTCTTATGCGAGCTGACCCTAAACCCTTATGCGGGGCAGGCTAGAAAAATCAGCCCCCAAATTCTATGCAAGATGGGCCAACTTGGCCCACTTTTTGCAGGGCGGGCCAATCCGCATTACCACCCCTAGTTAGAATGAAAATCTTTGTTGAATCAAGATAAAGGAATCTATGATGCTATTGTAAATGGCCCTTTTGTACCCAAATTTGAAAAAGATGATGTTTTGATTGAAAAACCTTGGTCCCAATGGATTAAGAGTGAAAGTAGTTTGGTAAGCTAAGGGAGCATGAACTTGAGATGAACTGGCTAAATGACCAAGAACATGAAGAAAAGCATGTGAGGAGCATCGCTTTAAGAGTTGTTGGTCATAAGGATGGTCAAAATTCAAGTGAATGCAGTGATGGTGAGACTTTAAACTTGCTCACAAAAAAGTTAGGCAAATTCTTGATGAAGAATAGTCGGGACAAGAACCAACCATCAAACATGTTTAATAGTAAAAAAGTGAATGTATTCAATTCTACAAACTATACTTGTGTTGGATATGGTAAACAGGGTCACATCAAGGCCGATTGTCCAAATAATAAGACAAAGGAGAGAGGGGCAAGCAAGAAGTTTGAAAAGAAGGGCAAAGAAGGAAAAGCCTACACAGCTTGGCAAGATAATGATGATTCATCCTCTAGCTCATCATTAAAGGAAGATGAAGAAGCCAATATGATGGAGGAGGGCCAAGCTCACCACACTATGGACGACAAGATCCAAGTCTAGACCGTCTAGAGCCATGTGGGGAGCGTCTAGACTCAAGAAGGGAGCGTCTAGCACAAGATGAGGGGCGAC
>Ga0123342_1002200_pt1 | contig 32641 bp, 10 predicted proteins | sample Turbeawhitnodule_FD_89960 | JGI IMG/M metagenome (GOLD analysis project Ga0123342, IMG submission 89960) | Root nodule microbial communities of legume samples collected from Mexico - Turtle bean Mexico white nodule | ecosystem: Host-associated > Plants > Roots > Nodule | place: Mexico: Nepantla... | reverse complement strand
GTGTCTATTTTTTTTTTTTTTTTTTTTTTTTATTCATTTGCTCCCACTCCACCCTCAACATTTTCAAAAAAAAATTTTAAAAAAATCCCCCCCCCCCCCCCCCCTCCCTCTTGTTTAAGGCCTATAATTCTAACAATTGGCATCAGAAGCTAAGTTCTTGAAAGTCATTCAAGTTCCTTAAAATCTTTTTCATGGTTGAAAAACTATCCTTTGGGGAATGTGCTTCAATTAACAGGTCGCCTCTGTTTTTTTGTTTGAATTATCAGTTCTGAAAGGTAAAAAATGAAGATCTTTGTGGAATCAATTGATAGAGGAATCAGGGATGCCATTGAAAATGACCATTTTATTCCAAAAGTTGAAAAAGATGATGTTTCTATTGAAAAACCTTGGTCCCAATGGATGTAGTCTTAAAGAAAAAAGGCTCAATTTTATTGTATTGCTAAAAACATCAATACATCTGTTCTAAATTTTGATGAGTTTTTCAGGGTCTCATAATGTGCTTCAACAAAAGAAATGTGGGATATTCTTGAAGTTACTCATGAAGGAACCAATGATGTAAAGAGAGCAAGAAAGCATGCTCTAATCCAGGAGTATGAGATGTTCAGAATGCAAAAAAATGGGACCATTGTTGATGTACAATAGAGGTTCACTCATATTATCAACCATCTCATCAGCCTTGGAAAAACCTTTGAAAAGGAGGAACTCAACATCAAGATCCTCAAGTGCTTGGACAGATCTTGGCAGCCCAAAGTCACAACCATCTCTGAATCCAAGGATTTGACTACTTTGACAACAACCTCCTTGTTTGGAAAGCTTAGGGAACACGAATTGGAGATGAATAGGCCAAATGATCAAGAGCATGAAGAGGAACATATGACAAGCATTGCTTTGAAGGCTGTTGGTCATAAAGATTGTCAAGAATCAAGTGAGGACAATGATGGAGAAACTCTTAACTTGCTAACCAAAAAATTCAGCAAGTTCTTAAAGAAAAACAACAACAAGAACCAATCCTCCAACAGGTAAAACAAAAAGAAACTCAATGATTTTAATGCTAACAATTATACCTGCTTTGGATGTGGTAAACAAGACCATATAAAAGTTGATTGCCCCAACAATGAAAGCAAGGAGATATGACCAAGCAAGAGATTTGATAAAAAGGGCAAAACTAAAAAAGCCTACATTTATTGGCAAGACAATGATGTTTATTCCTCTAGCTCATCATCAAATGGAGATGAAGAGGCAAATCTATGCTTGATGGCAAAGGGAGAATCTGACACAAGCAGTGTAAGTTCCACACCGCAATTAATTGTGAAAATTACAACCAGCTTCTTGATGCTTTTAAAGAAACTCATGAAGAAGCTAATAGGCTAGCCCTTTTGAACAACCGCTTGAAAGGCATGAACAATTGGTTGGAAAACCGAGTCAAAGCATTGGAAGAAGAGTTGAATAATTAGAAAAATGGTTTTAAAAATATGGAAATGATTTACAAAAACTCTTATTACAAATGTGACTCTAGCTTTTGTAAAAATTGTGAATCTCTTGAAAAGAAAGTCCACTATCAAACTGTGCATAAACTTTCAAAAGGATAATCAAACTTTGAAACAGTTCTTGCATCTCAAGAACATGTTTTTGGCAAAGCTGGATTGAGTTTTAATCCACACAGCAGGAAGAGATATGTTTCAAAGCCTTTTTCAAGCTTTTCTAAAAAACAACCGATTGAATTGTCAAAACAGCTGGTTGTTTTAAGCTTTTATTGTATGAAAAAGGGTCACTCTGCAGATTCTGCAGAGTTAGGAAATTTTCTATTCCCAGAGGTGTTTTGAAATGGGTTGCAAAGAGTTCTAAGATTCATATTGATCAACTCCTCCCTTAATGACCAAATAGTCCTTTAATGATGTACTCAACTCTTCCCTCGTCAAAAAGGATGAAGACTCGTGTTATGAAGTGTGAAGAGAGGAGGGCACATTGAAAACTTGTTTTCAAGGGATGATGAAAAGATTGAGAAGTTCCTACATGAATCTAGTAGGAAGGATATTAACAGCCCAAAGCTTATCACCTTCAACTGGATGAAAGGGAAGAATCTCAATGAAGTGATGAATGTCTTGAATGAGCAGCTGCTGAAAAAGTTTTTGGAGTTGTTTGGAAACATTTATCTTGACCTAGTGAAGGTTTTCTATACAAATCTTCATGTGGTTGAAGACAATCTTTGGTCACACGTGAAAGGTAGTGACATGGAGATAACTCTAGAAGTTTGGTATGTTGTAGTTGTGTTGAAGTATACTAGGCTAAGGATAAATAAAGGTAAAATTGGGGTTGTAGAAGAATTCTACAAGATGCAGTACTATAGATGTTGTCTCAAGAATCCCAAATCCAAAATGAGGAACTCTTCGGTGGGAGGCTTGAAGCTGAATGAAAGGATTATTGCCCTCATTGTGTCTTGGATGTTGACTCCAAGAGGAAGCAATAATTCAGTACTTACTGAGGAGGATCTTGTCCTTGGATCCACATTATCAAGGAGCACATGCAAAAATCCATGAGGTTAAGTGATTATCACTATCCATATGTTATCCTTATCTCTAAGTTTTTGCATTATTTTGAAATTTATCTTGAGGAGGAGCTAGCTGAAGTGGTCAAGGCATCACATGAAGTCAACAATGGATCCCTAAGCAAGATGAGATTCACAAAAATTGGAGGAAAATGGGTCAGAAAAGACGGTGACCAAGTTGGTTCTTCAAGTGGAATCCATGTTGAAGATGATGGAGAAAACCCTGCTACTGCTACTGGAGTTGATGCTGATGATGGACATCAAGTAGGGCAAGGCAATGCTGGTCCTGAAGATGCTTATGATGTTGGTCCAAGTGTTGGAAACATGGGTGAACGCATCACTTCTATGTCACCCTTTGGGAGATTGATGTTAAGCAGGATGGACAACTTTGCAAATGACCAAAGGAGCCATCATGAGTTATGTATGGAAAGGTTCCAAAACCTTGATGAACAGATTGAGGTTGTTCAGAATCAGCTCTTTGAGCTCCAATATGGCAAAGAGGATTGAAGAATTTTAATGCTTTATTATTTCTTATCCTGTTTTAGCCTGTTAAACAATTATTTTTAATTCTATTTTTATCTCTTGTCTAACTCTATTTGTGAAGAAAAATAGGGGGAGAATTATCTGGTTTTCAGTGTTGTGTTGTTGTTGCTACTACTGGTTTATTATGTTTATTATCTGGTTTATTGTGTTATTGTTGAATGCTCTGATCTGCACCTCATTCACATTGGTTTTCATATTGTTTCTGCTGGTTTTCTTGCTGGAAAAGCTTAAATTGAAAACTGGTTCTTGGTGCTTTTCAAACCTGCCTTATATTACAGGTGCTTTCAAATTCAAAAAGGACAACACAAGCAAACCAAGGATTTGTCTTTATCAAATAGTGGGAGATTGTTGAGCATGATGCTTTGATTTTTCCAAATCCAAGTGGAATGCTTGAAAACTATGTTGTTGGTTGTGTGTGTGTGTCTTGTGTAGTTTGAATTTGTTAATCTACTCAAAGTAATGATCCATGGTTGTTTGATTCAAGTTCTTTTGAAAAATATATGTTTTCTAAAGAAAGGGAAAAATCAACCTGTTGAAATTTTAATTCAACCGGTTGTTTTACACTTAGAATATTTTGAAAAGAATTTGAAAAAGCTTGACTTTGGTTGATTTTGTTGTCAAACCAATTCAACCGATTGTTTCATGTTTTTAATCGGTTGATTTTCTGAAAACCTTAAAATAATTTTGTTAAGTTGATTTAATATGTTTTTAATGATTTAAACTGATTGTGAGTCTTGCATTAATTGTTTGAATCTTTCAAAGGGAAGCGTCTCAAATTCATTTATAATTTGAGTTTATCAACAAAATCATAACACTTATAATATAAGTATTTCACAAAAACAATTATTGATGTAAAATTGTTAATCTAAAAGAAAACTTTCAATTAAATAAATCCACACTTAATAAAATTAAATATACCAAACAAAAATTAAATACATGCTCAACATCAAACTTTTAGAATTAAGATAGAAAATCATCTTGATTCAGTTATGAGTGTGCAACCTCACCACTTTATCAAGATCCTTTCATTCTTAATAAAAAATTTATTTAGAACATACATTTAACAACCTTTAAAAGCACAAGGTAAACTAGCTATTTTTTTAGAATTTTAATATAAATTCATTTTTAAAAAAACACATAATTCATCAAATTCTCATAATTTGCACAACAAGTGTTTATCACATTCATCATCCATATTATTCCTTTCAGATTTCTACTGACTCACATACTCAGACACTCGACTCTACTTCCAGAAGACACGTGTATTGAAATTAACATCCAGAAACTTGCACTTGTCATACTACTCATTGTGAATGCACACAATCATGCGCATAATCAATCTCAATATCTCATCATTTCATCATCGCATATGACAAGGTAAATCCATTTTATATGCTCTGTTCAGTTCTTTCAAACCTCAAACTTAGCCAAATGAACCTCCTTCGATTCTCACCAACTGAATAACTTCATCTATGTGATTCCATTATATCAGTAGAATCAGGATCGGTTCATTCACATGACACTCACAAATTAATACACCCTAAAAACAATCTCAACACGGTATTTCCTTTCCTGAAAATACTATGTCTTTATCACACTTTCATCTCATTACGTACATCATTTAACACATCAATGCACCATTCAATCACATCTTATTTTAAACTTTCTAAACAATCCAAATATATATAAAAAAATCACTTAAACACATAACTAAGTTCCAAATATATGCTCTCTAAATCAATCATCATCTAAAATCAAACAACCACTTCTCATCAAACATCTCATTTAAGTAATTCAACAAAATATTAAAAAATAATTCAACTCGTTTATATTATCATTCAAACACTTTCAATTCTCAATCACGAACACTTTCAACAACTTATAAACCTTAAAATCAATATAAAAATATTCAAAATCAACCATTTCAGTCAATATATTACTTTACTCTTCAAAAGAGACAATCCTACAAGCAAAAAATGGAATTGGTGAAAAGAATAAGACTAGCTTCCCTTACCAGAACTTGAGCAGATGCTCCCTAAGACTCCAAACTACCAAAAGCTCAAGGGTAGCCTAACTTGCACCACAAAGTCTTGATAAAAAATCTAACTATAGCACTAGGACCCTGAGCTAACAAAGATTATTTATGAAGATAAAAGTATCACATGCAAGCTTAAACTAAAGACAATCCTAACCAGATCAAAACTAACTCAAGGAGAAGGAACCAATAATGAACTTACTATATCTGATATTTTGATCAGACAATCTTGTAGAGTTCACTGTCAGGAGTCCAATGGCAGATTATGATCATCAAACTGATATGCGAGGAGGTCATAATATTAGAGAGAAGGGAGAGAAAAGGAAAAAGGAACAAAAATGAACTTACTCTATCAGATATTCTGGTTGGGCAGTCTTGTAGTCTTCGCTGTCAGGAGTCTAATGGCGTACTCCGATCGTCATACTGATGAGTGAGGAGTTCAAAATGAAGGCAGAGGAAAAAAAATGTAGTTTTTAGAGAGATGATGGTTCGTTTAAAATGAAACCTGAATAACTGAATTTCTATTTATATACTCTTTTAAATTTAATAATAAAATATCCATGTATCATTTTAGTTATATCACTTCTACTCTAAAACTAATTTTCTCGGTCCTTAGTTATCACTAACATTTAACAATTTAAGGAGAATAAAATCGACACTATTTATGAATTTAGAAAAAATTAAGATAAAAAGAATTAGGTTAAATATTTTTTTACGGACTCATTATTTGGTCAGTTTTGTCATGGAATCCCAATATTTTTAAAGTTTTCAATTTTGTTCCCATTTTAGTTAAAATGAATCAACGTGATACTATTAGAGTCATGTTGATGTCGTTAAGAGAATGATGATGTAATGAACATGTCATATGGTTAGTATAGACTATAATTTATGTACTCACGTATTAAACTAAGATTTTAGGAAGATACTTCATAATATATTTAAAGGTATGGTTATTCTCACAAGTATGATCATTTATGGATTACATTAAACGGATTGTCAATTCATAAAATATGTAACATTATCATTCTCACTCTCCTTGTCATTGCCATTGCCATGCTAGTATTGTAAAGCACCATGCTAGTAACCAAAACAATTACAAACCAATGGTAATCTCCACAGAGAATGTTAATTAAGAAACATCCCAAACTTGTCAAACCAGAGAGTGAAAGAGAAAATACATTGCTCAAAGACGCTTCCATTATGGTTGATGAAATAGGGGGGTTCTCGATGAAGAAGAGGAGGAAAAAAGGACTTCAACTTTGTTCAAACCATATAAAAAAAAGAAGTATTTTAGCAACGATGTTCAACTTTGTCACAGAGACTACTGCACACACATATAAATGAACTTGAATTACGTCATCCAATTGAAAATAAAATGATTCTGCAAAAGAGAATGGAAAGGGAGGTTGTTTAGGTTAACAAGAAAGAGCGAAAGAGTGTAGTTGATTTGATTTTATAATAGAAAAAAATTGTGTATATTTATAAAATATGAGAATGGAAAGATTCTAGTTGATTTGATTGATATAATAAAAAATGTATATATTTACAAAATAAATTTTAAAATTAATTTGATATAAAATTAATTTTAAAATGATAATCAAAATTTTAAAAAACTATTCTAAAATTTAATAAATAAAAAATTATATTTCAAAAGAAAAACATATTAAAATAAATTAATTTATAAAATATCAAAATCTAAATTAATAAAAATTTATTTTATTTTATTATAATAAAATTCTAAATATAATTATATTAAAGAATATTATATTGTATGAAAATATAATTGATGAAGTTAAAAAAACTTAATCCATTAAATACACTTTCTTTTCTGAATAAAACAACAATTTCAATATATTATCAAAAAATGGCGTGATTAAGACCTTCTCTTCAAATCTTTCTTCATTTTGGAAGAAAGTTTTCACGGTTTTATTTTTTTTTTATTTGATATTTTACAATTTTATGCATTGTAAATCATTCTCTTTCTCCGCCTAAAAAAAAAACATGTTGTTAACGTCACATCTCGCTATTTTTTCTTGACATTCTTGATCATGTTAAATATTTACAGCTACATCACCACTTTCTTATAGATGATAACATGAATTTATAAGAATGAACTATATTGATTCATTTTAAGTTAAATGGAAACTAAATTGAGAACATTAAAAATATTGAATTTTCATTTATTAAATGACTAAATATTAAAATTAAAAAAAATTATTTAACCAACGAATTATTTAAAATTATACAATATCTTTAATAGCTTGACTTGCCTATGTAACGAAAATAGAAAATAAATTTTGGAAGGATAAAAAATATTAAAAGTTATTAAAAACCAAAAATAGTAAAAAATTATAAAAAAATGTTAAAGGAAATGAAAGTTGTAATAGTGAATGTGCTGACAGTACTTAATACTGGGTGGCCATGAAACTGCAACACCGCAGTGGGTCCCACCAAAATGAACCATTTCACGGGGCCCTTATCTCTTCTCACTTTCGATTTTCAACCGTAACCGCACTGAGTCTCACATGCTTTCACCACCACATAGGCCTTCTCAAATCATGAACTCATAATTCACATTTTTTTTATAGTTGATGATTTTTTTCTTTAAAAATATAAATAAAATATGAAAAATGATTTAGTATTTGATACTTCATAATCATGGAATGGATCATTAACTTTTAAAAGATAAGACAAATTTTGAATCATTACCCTGTCATATCCAACAATATTTAAATGTTAAATAAGTCACTACTCTTTGGTATCTCATAAGGTGCTTATATTTATTCTTTAATTGAAAAAAAATGACAAAATAAATAAATAAATGTGGAGTAATGAAAACACATTAAACAAATTTTGATAACAAAGGTAAAAGTAAAAAAGGTCCTAAATCAACAATATATGGCCTCGATTCCCTTTTTCTTTATAATCTTTCTAATGCATTTTAGAGATAACTATTGTGCAAAATATGAGATAAAAATCAAGTTAACTTTATTTACTTAGTTTTGTACGAAGTTTGCTTTTTTTTTTATTTCGACATGTTATATAATACAATTATTACATAAACACTAATTTTAAAGATTAAATAATTAATTGTTATTTAATTAAATTAAAAATATTTTATAAATTAAAAAAAAAAGTTAGTATCTAAAGTAGTTTCTTAACTATTTATTATTTTATATTTTAAACTAGTCTCTATTAGTCTTTTAAAGACTAATTTAGAATCTAAAATATTAGTAGTTAAAATCTTGGTAGCTAATTTAGATAACAATTTAAAAATTATTTTATAAATTTTTATTAATAATAGAAATTATTTTAGATACGAATAATTTTTTAGTATTTAAAATGATATATAGTTTAGTTAATATAGTGACTAATTATTATTTTTCTCTAAATTTGGTTGTTATTTAGTGAGTTACTTGTAGAGACTAAACCAATGATTAATATCTAAACTAGTTTCTAAATTGATATCTAATTAGTTACCAACTTTAGAATTTAAACTAATTTATAACTATAAAGTTAATTAGATACCAATTTAGAAACTAGTTTATAAATTTTATTAATAACAAAAATTACTTTAGATACTAATTTTTTTTTTTAGTTTCTAAAATAATATCTAATTTAGTCAATATAACAATTAATTATTTTTTTCTCTGAAATTTGTTTTTATTTAATAATTTTGGTATAGTGTTATATAAAATTATATTATATCATTTTTTTAAAATATATTATTTAATAATCTAATTTACCATTGGTCTTAAAATGATATTATGTAAGAATTTAAATTTTAAAAACAAAAAATAACAGTCTTACAAAATTAAAAGATAAAAAAATGTACCTACCCATATCCGAATCATATGAAGATACGCATAATAATGACACAATCAAGTGCAAACCTATAAAATCAAGCATAATCCAAATGAATCTCATGCGAATAGGTATCATTGGTAATCATTGATCAAATCATATAACTCGGATCTCTATACAGTAACTAGTAACTGGTGATTGAATAATGTTTCATAACATCTTTTAGTTTATTTAGTTCATGCCCATAAAAACTATAAATACATAATAAACCCTCAAGGAATAATCTCATTTTACATATAAATCTCTATATTCTTATTTACTTGAACTCGAATGCTTTAATATAGGTGAATCCTCTCCATCACCTTCAACCATTTTTGTCATCATAACTCTGACAAAAGTTTAGGGTTTAATAACTCTCTTCTAAGACAAATCACTCTCTTCTACCTCGAAAATTCAATAACAAAAATAATTTATTATGTTTTAATTTATAAAGACGTTATAAAATTATAATTTTTTATAGTTTAAGCTATAAAATTTAAAATATGTAATATTATATAAAATTGTATAGATTTATATTATATCATTTTTTAAATATATTATTTAATAAATTAATTTATAATTGACTATTAAAAAAGAGAAAAAAGAATTTCAATTTTAAAAACACTAAATTGATTATTACTCGTAAAATGATTTACTTTTTGGCATGAAAAAAACAAAGAATTTCAATTTAAAAGAAAATAAGCTGAAACTCATTAAATTACCACTTCACAAATTCTTGAATCTTGTTATCTTTTGTTATCTAGTAATTGCTTTCTTACCAAGCAACAACAACAATGACCTTAAGATGGAGAATTGGAAACCTTAAAATTTCCAAATCCTAGGTTGCACCACCTTATCGAATAATGCAAGGAACTAGACCAATAAACAAGAACATTTCTAAGATCCTCGAAAATAGAACCAGAGAGAAAACACAGAAAATGTTTAGAGCAAATAACACTTAAAAAAATATTATTAAATAAAAATCAATTTTAAAAATAAAAAATAATTAATTATCATGTTAATTAAATTAGATATTATTTTAAAAATTAAAAAAAAATATTAATAATTAAAATAGTTTCTATTATTAATAAAATTATAAATAATTTTTAAATTGATATTTAATTAGTTAATAAGATTTTAATTATTAATTATTATTTTTATTTAAAATTAATTTTTATTTAATAATGTTCTTATAGTATAAAAAAAGTTATTTTCAAATTAAACTATACACTACTACAAGAAAATTATGAAATAGAAACCAATTTTAGATAAAAAAAAATAATTAGTTGCTATAGTGACTAAATCAGAGACCATTTTAGAAACTAAAATTTTTTGGTTTATAAATTAGTTTCTATTATTATTAAATGGTTTCTAAATTGGTATCTAATTACCTACCAAAGTTTTTGCTACCAAATTTAGAATATAAATAATTGACAGTTAAAACTTGGTAGCTAATTAGATACCAATTTAGAAACTATTTACAATAATAAAAACTAATCTAGAAATCTTTTTTTTTTTCAGACTAAAAAATATTCTCTAATTTAGTAACTATAACAACTAATTATTTTGTCTCTAAAAAATCGTGATTTTCTTATAATGATAAAAGAGTATTAATTGATGAAGTCTCCTCTATAATTTAATCACTATAACAACTAATTATTTTTTATCTATAAAATTGATTTTTATTCCATTATTTTTTTATAGTAATAGAAGAGTATTAATCGACAAAGTCTCCTCTGTGCGTAACAATTGACTTCAGATAGAAAGAATGCAAATGAAAATATATTTTTAAAATATAATTGTTTATAAAATGAATTACTAAAAATTAAATTCTAATATATATTTAAACATAATGTAAATTTTTAGCATTTATCCTTTTAAATCCATCTCTGATAACTAAAAGAAGGATCTTACAAATATTAACTAATACCAGGAAAAACATAAACAGTTGGTTGTTGTTGTATGTATGCTTTTTTTCACATATACTGTGAAAAACTTCTGTTGGTTCTATCAATGTATTTCAATGATTAAGAATCAATATCATTAAAAAATTACGCTATAAAAGTTTAACTCATTTTGACTTTTTTTTAAAATTTTATATGAACGTTATCTTGTTTTTTTTTTTCTCAACTAAAGATATATAAAGGTAATTTGGGTACTACAAAAAGACTAAATTAGGGAGGTGGGAAACTTTAGGATTCACAAAAGTCTTAAATATCTTTATAGAGTTTATATTATGTTTGGAGTAGCATTTAAATACAAATTTAGTTAAAGTGGTGGTTGAAGAGGTTGAAGATATTGATGTAAGGTCTCAATGTCTGGTGACGTTAGTGGGACAAGTTTTGTAAATCTTTATTGTTTAGGCTATATATCTACTAAGACTTGTTTCCATATAGCTACATATTTTCTTCAACTATCATAATTTAATATTAATTTGTATGATAACATTAATTATTTATGACATGTTTAGATCTTTACCAACCAGACAAATTCACTAAACATGCTTAATATAAGTCCATAGTTTTTGACCTGCAAAAACTTCAAATTTTGAATTAATTGTCATATGGTGTTCCACAACTTTGCATGCAATCTCATCAAAGTTTCTAAACATTATTGTTTTGGATTATGTAAGTACAATAATTATTCATTATTTAAACACTCTAGTATTTAAGGTATAATTAACGTATAATTTTTACTATTTTAGACTTTTAAATGAGGAACAAAGGATTATTAATGCGTATGGACTCTTGGATATTGGTCTTAATTTTATGGAAAAAATCAATATATTTTAAAAAGTACATACAATGTCGAATATGTTATATAATTGTACTTTGTATAGACAAAGTGAGTCTAAATAATAATTGGAATTAGCGGTAACAATTGTTGAGTTGTCGATCGTTCGGTCGTTCTTGTTCTTCGGTATTTCACTCCTTCAGACTTCAAGACTCTCTTTCCTTAATTCTTTAGTGCTCGATCAGGGTTGATTTGTAAAAGGTACTCCAACGATCAAGTTAAATATTTTCTCTGAAAAGTATATAGTGATAATTGATAAAAAAAGCGTACCTTACTTCACTCTAAAGAGTTTATTTATAGCATTGAGTCATTGATCTTCTAAATGATTAGCCGAATCTAACATGTATCAATGTTAGCTGATTTATATGATGATTATCGTGATTTCTCATAAGATTACCTTAATTTGATGGGATGTGATCCTGATTCTTAAGGAGTTTCCACAACTCCCTTAACTGATATTTATTATAGTTGTACTTTAAATATACTTTCGACTGGTGATGGAGATCCCACATCGATTAGAGATGAGGACAATTCATTGTATATAAGTGGGTGCAAACCTCAACCTCGTGAGCCGATTTTATGGGATTGAGTTAGGCTTAAAATCCACTTCTTAACAACTGGTTGATCGATTATCGAAACAGAATAGCGTGGCTCGTTCAACATCCAACCAGTGCAATAACATTGTAAATGTGAATTTTATATTGATTATAAATATAATTGGATGTGCATATGTCGTGTCAATTGTAACTTATGTTAAATACATTTAACATCGGTTCAAAATCAGTATCAAAACCATTAACTTTTTAATGTCTCCCTTTTTTTTTACGATTCTGTAATCGATATAAATAGCTTCCAAAATCGACATTGAACAAATAATATAGTAGAAATACGTATTCAAATATTTCTGTTGATAAAAGAAAATACTTAATTAAAATATAAACTCTATTTAATATTAATTAAATAAGTCAAATGATTTAGTAATTGATTTGAGGCCAATGGTTTTTATCCCCCTTTAGTATTTTTATCATTTACGATTGTTATTCACATATCATATCCTTTATTTTCAAAATTTGATTAATTCTGTTCCTCGTTGTATGCCAGTACACATTTCATTTCAATATAACATGTTAATACCAGAGGCTTGTTATGGTTAAAATCCACCAGTCAAATATTTAATCAAGTATATAAATGAAATTATTACATTCTTGTGTAATAATACTTATTATGATAGATTTTAATTAATAGTATTACTACCATTTATATCTTTGATTTTAGAAAATTTATAATTATGTTCTAATCTTCAATTTTACATACGCTCAACATATTTACTTAACATATTTACTTATGATATCATCAGTAAATATTTTAATTAATTAAATATAAAGGTAAAAAATAAACACGTGTTATTTATTTAGACTTATAAAGATAAAATTATTTTTAAAATAATAATTTTACTTAAATGTATACTTTCAATGTAATTTATTTAAATTTATTTTTTTAAATAATTTTATTTATACTAATATTTTATTTACATTACACTTTCAGATAAATTATTTATTTGGAATTTATAATTTAAAAATTAATTTCATTTAAAAATTAAAAATTAAAAATTAAAAATATTCGTAAATACTTATGCTCTCTAATCCATTCTTGTTATCTTTAGTACTTTATGCTTAAGAGGTAGAGATGGAGCAGGAGATTCTCTTCTGTTGTTAGTACTGTGAGTAAAGGTGCCTGTAGGCAAAATTAATTTTTCTGTTATATGTTTTCAGTTGAGATTATATTCTCGTAAGACTCTTCGCTTAGCCAAGCTTAACTCGAGCCTGGGGGGTTTGTGTACTGGACAGGAATGCTCGGGACCTCAGTCCAGGTATTTGGGCGAGGTCAACTCGGTGTTTGGGCCCAAGAGGTGGGTCATGAGCTTGGCTCAGATGTTGGTCAGCCTGTAAAAGGTAGTTAAGATAAAAGATAAAGAGATATTTTATCTGTGTTATCATATTATTTTGAAGATGAAAGATATAATTGTTATGGTTTAAATTTGTTATCATATTATTCTGAAGATGAAAGATATATTATTATTATTTAAATCTTTTATCATAGTATTATGAAGATAAAGATATATTTTATCTCTTGTGATAATATGCAAGTTAGTTATATATTAATTAATACATGTTAGTTACATATTAATTAATAGTTGTTGGCTGAAAATATAAAGTTGTTAAATAAGAGAAACATTGTGACTAAGGGTGCACACATAAAGAGAATATTTTCCTGCGGTTAGCACTTGAAGATAAGTGGTGCCCCGTTGGCATGTGGTTTTTTTTGTTATTATTTTATGCTTTTAGTATAGATAAGATTCTCATGAGAGAAAGTTGATACAAGAGTAGTTATAAAAAGGGCTTGAGTCCCCCGATAAAGGTACGTTGTTTCTGAGACTGAAACTGAATACTTCTTGAATTTTAGTAAGCTCTTACTGACTTGATCATCGGAGTGTGATCAACAAGTAAAGCCCCTCCGTTTCAATGGAGCCACGTTCCAGTGCAACAAGACGTAGAATAGATTCCAGAAGAGACAAACCGGAGATAGAGCTTGTCACCAGGGTCAATCGGCGAGAACAGGTTCTGATAGGAGTCCCCACTTCATTCTTCAAATTCCATAATCAAAGTATCAACCTCTTTTAACCTTGGACAAAATACAATATTTTATACTAAAAGTGCTTCTTAAGAAAAATAAATAAAAATTAGAAAAAAATGACAACAAACAACGAAAAATAAATAAAAAGTAATTCTATAACGTCTTGCATAGATAATTATGTTCTAGATGTACCTAACATCGAGTTTAAGTGGTAGTATTACAACTTTGATACCTTTATATATAATTAGAAGTCTTCATTCAAACCAACTATCCAATTAAACAATTAACCATTGTGTAAAGAAATAGTTAACCAACTATTCTATAATTGGTTCCTCTTCACTCACAAATACTAGAAAATAATGAAAGAAATCGTAAGAACAAATATAAGCTAAATAGAAAAAGTAAATGAAGAATCACACAAAAGAAAATTATGTGGTTTGAGTGAAATCTAGTATATATCCACAACCCGAAATTTACTAAGAAAGAATATGAGATTACAATGCAAAATCTATCCCACTAATGAACTCTCAACTCTAAGTTAAAGATAATTTTTCATTACAACATCCTATTTATAAAGTTAAAATTGTCTATTTATAAAGTTAAAATTGTCTAACTTCCAAAAGGACATGTGAACTAGTTGTAAAGCCACGTGCACAATGATTCAGTTAGGAGATGGAAACGCCAACTTGATAAGTGCTAAATTGTAGTAATTTTCATAGATCATTAGGCATGCAAATTATGTTGAAAATGTGTAAAAAGTAGTGAAAAACATGTCAAGAAAACTCCAACTCCAACTGCACATGAAGACAAGGAAGAAAATAAGGAATTGCAGAAATTATTGCACAAAAGTGTAGAAAAACAAGCAAACAAGGATGGAGGAATGGAGTAAATCCACCTAACGCATGAAGAATGGCTCAGCGAATTGAATCCATAGAGCAAGCTCCATGAAAAATACTCAAAACGCTGAGTGCATCTATATACGTTGAACGGATTAAGCTCAATACAATAAGAGGAATCCAAGGATCAAAGGTTGAGCAAAGACTAAAAGGACTAAGCGAAGACTAAAAGGGTTGAGCGAATTAGCATCTTTAACCACGAAGAAAGCTCAATTTTACTCAAAAGGGTTTGAGCAAATCTACACCAAGTTTTGGAACAAGGAGATTTCACTTGAAGCCGAAGTCATGCCAATTTGTCTTTACGAGGAAGAAATGTTAGTGTTGGACTGGATTAGGAGTGAATCCCTGACTATCGAAATTTGAAGAAGTCCAAGAATAGGCTTGAAGCCCAAAGATTGCTTAAAGATGAAGAAAACTAATTTGTTAAGCAGATTATCATGCGCTGAGCGGATGATTGAATTCCTTTGAACCCCATTCAAAAAAAAAAAATCTATAAATAGGAATCTTTGGGAAACATTCATAGAATCGAGAGGAACCAAGAGGTCTCAAGAAATCAAGAGATATTGAGAGACTTAGAGATTAAAAGGATCTAATTAGATTGAAAAAGAGGTTTATATACAAAGGTTCTGTTGGTTTAGGCTAAGAGAGTCTAAACTTCATAATCAATCAGGCTACAAGGCCAAAATCCCAAAAAAAGTGAATGATAATATCAGGAGAAGGAAATCTTAAAGCCTAAGTTGGCCACAACACTTAGGGATCCATGTTTGTTAAACTTTAGTTTCTCATACTTGAACTTTCACGTAAAATTTTATTACGAGTTGCAAAATCTATCTTGTTGGGATTGAATGCTAATGTGATATTTTTGGAGTTATTGTTGTTTATAGATGCATGTTTCTCAATGTCATTCAGTTTTCTTGGGTCTGGTAGTGTGCTTAATGCTCAATTATGAGGAACGACCATTGATTGTCCATAGGGCATGAATGAGGCCGAAAGACGATTTCATGTTTCTTAACCCTATTCAGCCAGTCATAGGATTCAATGATCGCAGAGCCCGAAGCTGAGACTATGGTGAGCTATTTTATCTTTATGCAAAGATAAGTGAAGGTAAAGTTGGTTCTAGAAGGGAGGAAGTTTGAATAGAGCTCAACGTACCTGCAAAAATATCAAGACAAAACAATATCTAAAATATAGCAAATAGAGATATAAAAATACGCACACAATTTATATTAGTTTACCCACAACTTGGGCTACGTCTAATCCAGTCTCCTTAAGCAACTCGCTTAAGAATTTTTATCAACACAAGTATTCTCCACTTTTTCAGAAACACAAATATTTTCCTCCTTTCCAGAAACACAAGTATTAAACAGTTATAAATTACCCTATCAAATATTATCTTACTATTTTTTTAACGTAACTTGAAACTACCATCTTGAATTTGAATAAATATGTAAAATAAAACCAAAAATAATATGAAACTCATCATGATATTGAATAAAACAACTTGTATAGTAAAATCATATTTAATTAAACCATCTATCAAATAATCTATCTAGCAGATAGAATCACACTGTAACTAAGCCTATTTCAACTTTTAGTAGTCATAGCCTAATAAAAAATATATATAGTGACATTAATTATTTAATTATTTGACATTAGCCTAAACAAGAATCACAAGTTGATGCGGTTTGGATAGTGAATGCTTGATTAAACCTGTAACCAACTCTGGATTAGTGATTGTGAATCCAACTTCCAAGACTTTAACATTCCTAAGCTTAATTTAATCATAAAGTAATTATTATTTGATTAAAAACTGAGTTAAATATAGGAGAGTACAGTGATGAGTTCGTTATCCAAGAACACATGAAATCTTGGAGATCCTTCCCTCGTATCCATAAAGAAGATGAAGAAGAATTTGAAAACACGAACATCTATATTTATGTTTATAAGTATGTATTGTAATAACGGAGAGAAAATAAAGAAACACTTCCAATATGTATCTTAAATGGTGTGTTCGTGTCGAATATATGTATTAGACATCGACACTCGTAAAATACTCGTAGAACATATATCTATCAAATTCAAAAAATATTTATTGGATTTGTGACAATTCTAGTACAGTTTTAATATAATTTAAAAGAAAATACATTAATTTTTTAAAAACTTAAACTTATTATGTAAAATTTTATTACGATTATAAAAATAAGAATAAATGATTTTGAACCAGATATGAGAAACATTTTTCTGCTAAAAAAAAGGAAACACACTTGTGCATATAAATCTTTATAATCAATTTATATAATTCATAATTATATAATATATTGATTCGTGTTCTTATATCTACCTTTTATTTTCATATTCATATCCATATCAATCGGTATCCGTATCAATCTCAATCAGTTCGTATCAATCTCTCTTTCCATAAATTTATATATATCTTCTTATATAAGAAAAGTTAGGGAAAAATAGGGATCAGGGACACCAAAATGCTGTGTGTATGTCTGAACTTGTAACTAACAACGTTTGGTGTGGGTCCTCAGTGTCCATTCTACGTAGCCTATGGCTAAGTAGACACACGTAAAAACAAGAGGCAAAATGGCCAATTTTTTGTAAACATGTTTGGTTTTCAGTTTTGTGATGCAGGGGTTGCATTGCGCACGTTCACACCAAGCCACATGCCACCAAAATCTGCTCGCCACACACAAAAGAGGAAAATGGGTTTGAGGTTGGGTGCGGAGGCACAAGCATATGTCATGTAAATGCAGCTACCACCCTTAACTATACTTTACATCTACCTAACATTTTCATATATTTCTTTTATTAAAAAACTTTATTTATCATCTATAATAATATTCATATATAAAGGGGAAGATTCCTTATTTGGTGTGTATACTTTGTTTTCCAATTTTATCTTTTATAATATTAAAATATAATAAATTTAACAATTAATTATTTTAAATTAAAAATTTGAATTTTAAAAAAATTAGAGAAATTTGAATTTGAAAAACTACACAATATAAAAATTAGATATAACAAAATTAAAAAATATTTATTTTTATAATTACTTTTAATAAAAATATTTTTATAATTTAATAATATTTTTTATTTTTATTAGTTATTATAATTAATAATAGTAATTTTTGTTAAATGAAAAAAGTGGAAACTATTCAGATTATTCATCTTTTAATATAATAAATAATTTATTCATTTATTTAATGTTATATATATTGAGTAACTTTTTTATTTCAAAATAATTAAATAACTTTTCTCAGTTACATATATATATATATATATATATAATAACTTTTACCTTTAATATAATTTATCTAGAGAAATAATATATAAATTATTATTATAATTTAATGAATTAGTTCATTAAAAAAATTACTTCTTATAAAATGTAAATAAGGTCAAATAGATCCATAACACTAATTCTTATTTTGTCGTCCATATAAGGAAGAATTTATTTTGATTATAAAATTATTAGATTCTTAGTATTTTATTTTTATCTATACCTATATATAAAGAAGATTCCTCTTTATTACTGTTTTTTTTTCTACACAAATTTTGTCTAATTCTACCCTTATTTAATATATCTCATTTTATTAGTATAATGGAGTATTTTTTTCATTTCAAATGAATTATTTAAAAATATAAAATTATTTTTTAAATGAATGTTATGGGACAATTTTTATATACAAATTAGCTCATCACTCTTTCCTTAATTCCTTATTTTAAGACAATAAAAGAAAGAAAGAAAGAAAGAGAGCATACTCTCACCCTTACTTAGTTTCCACACCAAATCTTACGTATCAAATAAAATAACTTTAATTTTCAATCACTCCCTCCACTCCATTTCAAACAACTCTATTTTTTGGTAAAATCATCATTCTTTTTGTATCTACCATCAAGTGAATCCTAACCTTAACGTGAACACCATCACACTCTCCGGTCTCAAAATCACCATGGAAGAAAAGAAAAAGCTTAAAAAAGAAGAGAAACTCAAACCATAAGAGAAAAATAAGGTGATTAATCAATTCATCATTTTCTTTTACATGTTATTTTTTATTTTCAATTTTGACTCATCCGAAATTATTTTTGTATGTATGTTAAATTTATATCATCATAAAAGTTGAGCAGAAAAAAGAAATGCAGATACACATGTTGTAGAGCCTGTATTTCCGCTAATATATAATTACAATACACATATTGTAGAGTCTGTGTTTCCGCTAATATATAATAAATTTGTAATGATATTGGTAAATTTACGTCACATATTAATTCAACAAAATTATAATTATTATAAATCTATAATGAAATATCTGTAACAAAGATAACATAACAAAGTTTTAAAAATTACAAATATACTTGTATTTGATAAAGAAGTTTCTTGCGCTTGAGCTTCTGTATTTATAAATCTTAAAATTAAAATTTTACTTGAAAGAATTGAACACATTTTGGAATTTAGATGAAGGAGTTGTTAGTAACTAGTTTGGTTTTGGCTTGAGTGAAAGGTAGTTGTGACAGCGAAAGCGGAACGGTTACATAATGAAGACAAGGGCATGAGGGTAAAGGAGAATAGTTCACGTGGCGTGGATGCCATCGTGGCCGTTGGATTCAGAATGGGTAGCATGCTAGATGGTGACATCCGCATGGGCCACTATTAATGGAGATGTCAATGCCATGACATGATGGGGACTTATCGATTGCATTCATCCATGGAACATTTATGCACCTCTCTTATCTAACATCCACAGCCTTTTTTTTTAAATTTTATTAAAAAAGACAAATTAGTTTAGTAATTTTATTAATAAACCATTTTATATAACAATCAGATTATTTTTAGTACCTAATAATTATATAATTTTTACTTATTATTGGTGAAAGTAGATGTTTCTAATCTATTTAAACTCAATTTAGGAAGGTCATTCAATGGTAAAGTAATTAATACATGAGTTTAATATTTTCAAATATTATCAATCTAAATTTATTCATTAAAAAAATAAGTTATAATTATCAAAGTAATTATTATAAAAAGACATACTACATATATCTGACCACTACAAAAAAAAATCATGAAATATAAATCAATTTTTAGAGACTAAAATAATTAGTTGCAATAGTAACTAAATTAGAGACCATTTTATAAACTAAAAAAATAATTGGTTTCTAAATTAGTTTAAATAGTTTCTAAATTGGTATTTAATTAGCAACCAAGGTTTTAACTACCAATTATTTAGTTTCTAAATTTGGTAGCAAAAACCTTGGTTTCTAATTATATACCAATTTAAAAAACTATTTAACAATAATATAAACTAATTTATAAACCAATTTTTTTGTTTAATTTATAAAATGGTCTCTAATTTAATTACTATTACAACTAATTATTTTGATGTCTAAAAATTGATTTTTATTTCATAATTTTCTTGTAGTGTAATGGTAAAATAGAAATTATGTATTGAGATTTTCTCAATAAATATATGAAAAAATCAATTAGGAAGAACAAAAACCCAAGGAAAAAACAACTGATATATAATTTATATCATGTCACACTCGTCATATTTTCATCAATCATTAAAGGGAATTTGACGTGTCAAGCTATGGTTTAAGAATTGAAAAAAAAATGTAAGAAGTTGGAATTATTATAAGAGTAAAATTACATATATAGTTAAATTAAAGAATGGCTGCGAAAAGCAAAACTCAACTACTAATATCTTATAAAATAGAAAATAATTATTATAATGTTTTTCATATACGGCCTTTGTAAAGGTTTGTACATATTGGAAAGTTGTTAATAATTGGATTGGATGATTAGGGTTTTGCAAAAAAGACATATAAAGTAAACTGAATAATTGGAGTGATGATCTTTCCGTTTTGGAATGGAAAGTTTATAATTTATGATTGAAACTTGAGTTTCTCTTCCAAGCAATAACATGTTCCTTACTTGGAATAAACCAAGTCATATCACTTGCTATGTACTAACTGTTTCAAAAGAGAATCAAAATAATTCTGTTGTGCAAAATATAGGTTTCTTGTTATGCTTTTTAGAAAATAATGAGAAGTTCTCAATTTTTTTTTAAAGTGCAGTGTGTTTAAATCAACGTGTGTAGGTAACACTGTGTCAAAAAGAGAGTTTGGGAGTGTGAGTACATACCATTTGCAACATTACAATTGGCATGGAACATGTGGGGAAAGGTGGTAACTAATAGGGAATTGGAAACTCATTTGGAATCTTTTAGAGACTACATTCCAAAATGCCTAAGAAAAAAAAATCATTGGAGTCAATTCATATGCTTGAAAATTTGGTTTCTTCTATTGAAGTATTGAATGGATGAAAAACTATTTTGAATACTGTTGAACCCAGTGTAGGTGATGTGAATTTGTCTCTTCTTTAACATGCACATGTACAATTTCTTATGTTTGATGACACTAACATTTGTGAGTGAAGAGTTAAGGCTGAACAATTCTTTAAATTGGAATCGAATACTCAAAGAGGAAAATTGTTGTTGTCCATGATGGAAAAACTTTATCTTTGAAAAACTTTACCTTACAACATCAACCTGATTTTAAGAATAAGTATTGCATGTGTTAAAAAAAATTCTTGCATCATTTTCATGATTTGACTATTGAAGGACATTCGAAGTTAGAGTTAACTTAAAAAGGATAAAATACCATTTCTTTTAGAAGGGTTTACAACGACATGTCAAGAAATGGATTAAAGAATGTGCCATTCACAAAATGGTTCGAGTTTGAAAATAAATTATCTGCATGGTTTCTTTAACTTCTACCAATTCCTAATATAACTTGGAAGTTTATTTCCATGGATTTTATAATAGGATTGCCTAAATCTAATGTTATGGATGTCATTTTAGTAGTCATTGATTGATAGACTCACTAAGTATACTAATTTCATAGCATTATGACATCCTTTTGGTGCGGTCAAGGTAGCTAAAACCTTCATTACTATTGTAAGCTTGCACGGTTGGTCAGAAGAAATAATTTTAGATTGTGTTACTATTTTTGTGAGTGCTTTTTGGACTGTTTTGATGCAATCTCATGGTGTTCAATTGTTAAGATCTACAATTTTCCATCTGCAATAGATGGACAAACAGAGAACCTTAGCAAGTCATTGGAGATTATTTAAGGTGCTAGAGAAAATTTACCAAAGAGATGAAGTGATCATTTAACTATGGTAGAACTTTGGTATAATACAAAATTTGATACTACCACACAAATGACGCCTTTTGAGACCTTATATGGTTATGTTCCCACTATTATGAATTTGGTGGATAATGGAGATAGTTTGGTTGAGGTTAGAGACTATACTACAAAACAAGAGAATAAATTTGTTAGTGGTTGTGATTTATTTCTCGACAATTGAGTCAAATGTAGTACAACTGATAAGAGGGGTTGTTGTACCCACAAGGACTACAAATAACCAAGATAGTAATATCTTTCAAAGTGAAGTAGTGATATGATGATTTTTGGGATGCATATGTGATATTTAATATATATACTACATAAAAATAGATAATATAAATAGTAAGATTGAAACTTGATGGAAAAAAGGAGAAGTTCATCTATTCAGAACAAATGTTGGGATTGAACCACTTTGTAAATATATTTTACTGATGTTACTTACAAATTATTTTTTCTTCAAGTTCATTGTTCCTTATGGTCAAACCAAGTTAATTCCTTAATCATGATTATCTAAAACACCTTGACTAACAATTAGCCTGTTTCTACATTAAGATGGAATAATTCAAGCCAAATGTTCAATTCCATTTTCAGACATTGACTTACTTGGTTGATTTGAAGGAGTTCAGAAAATGAATTTTTTCCAACATCATTCAAGTTCTAAAGGCACGAATGGTGATTCCTCACATATCAAGCATTAACCATTCAATCAAATCATATGAACAAAATTAAACAAGCATTCATAAGTAAAAACAACTAACAAAGTTCTACATTGCTCTCCAATCCTAACTAGATAAATTTAGCTACTCGTGATAAAGCTTACACAAAAGATAAAGCTTACACAAAAACTCCTGAATAAGCAATTAGCAACAAAGGACATGGAACATTGAATGTTGCGTGCCAGCTGAGGCTACTCTCTTCTGCCTTAAGTTACACCTACATTTCAATCTCATCTTTATGAACCAGATCCTCTTTATTTATAGAGTTGAGTGATGGATTGCCTCATATTTGTCAATTTGCTTAGCATATTAGTTTTCTTCATCTTGAAGAAACCTTTTGATTCAGAGCCTAATCTAAGCTTAGTGATAGGTTTCTTAACCTTGAAGGATGTTTTTTGGCTTCGCTTCAAGCCTGACCTAGCGAATTTTTCTTTCTTAAGCATGAAGAATTGTTTTGGCTTTGAATCTGCTCCAAGCCAATCTCCAGAAAAATGGACTTTCTTAAACTTAAAGATTTTTATTTTTTTTGCTTTGCATTAGCTCCAAGTCAATCCTCAAGGAATTTGGGCTTTCTTAGACTTGAAGGATTTTTCAACACTAGGAGCCTCTCAAATGCACTTAGCAATCCAAACTTCCATAATATGGTCCTTCTTTAGCATAAATTTGCTTAGCGAAATCTTGGGCGCTTAGCGCTTAGAGGTTCCTTCTTTCATTGCCCTCTGTTAGGAATTCTTTTAGCATTGGATGTAGCGCTGAGTGAATTAGTGATTCTGCTTCTCCTTTGTTTTGTTGTTATTTTCTTTAATTTCCTACATGTTTCCATCAATTTTTGCATACCCTTATCTCTTATTAGGTTAATCAACGATTTTTTGCTGGAAAACATTGTTTTCATAATATTTTAAATGTAAATCATTCATTTTCTATGTTTTATTTTATATGAAAATCAAGAACATTTGACACTTATCCGCTAGGTGTTGTAATAAAATTTGAATAAAGTTCAAAAATGAATGAAGTTATATGTTGATAGGAAAAAGGTTCACATGAAATTAATTGTGGAGAGTGGGTATACTTAAACATTCAATCATACAAACAACATTCTTTAGCAAACACTTATTTTCATAAGGTGTCTGCAATTCATTTAGAAAATTGAAAGAGTGTTATATTGGAATAGCTATCAAACACTAAAATTCATAATGTATTATATATATATATATATATTTGTTAAATAACATCACAACAACCATAAAGTTTCACAACAATTTCCAACATTCAATGAAGATAGAGATTTAGTTGTTAAACCTATGGCAATTCTACATAGAAGGACAAAAAAAAAGCATAACAGGTTTATTACTAAAGTGGTAGTTCAGTGGGAACACGCAAATCCAAAAGATGCAACATGGCATGAATTACATGAAGTCCAAACTAAATACTCAGACTTCAATCTGTACAGAGGACTTGCGACAAGAGTTGTGTTGTAGAGAGATATTGTAATCACTATTTTAAAACAAAATCAAAATAATTTTGTTGCGTAGTTAATTCTTGCTTTGTTAGAAGCCATGTTAGAAGTTGTGGGTGACACGCAGTGTGTGTGAGGCAACTTGTGTGATTCATAGTCTAGAGAAAAAAAGAGTTAAGGAGTGTAGATAGATACTAGTTGCATATGCATAATGCTTCCCCACTTCCATCATTCAACTTTCTAACCAAAGGGTTGAGACCTGAATAAGTTTCAAGTTTTATATAATTGCTACTTAGATATCACTAATCCTCCTCTAAGATAATTAAGACTCACATATTTATTCTTCTCAATATTTAATGTATTTTCTTTTATCTCAATGCTCTTTTAAAGGGATGAACCACAATCTAAACATAGTTTAAATGATTAATAAAATGAGTTTGATTTAATGTATTTTCTTTTATCTCAATGCTCTTTTAAAGGGATGAACCACAATCTAAACATAGTTTAAATGGTTAATAAAATGAGTTTGGGTAGTTGAGATTCATAAGTTGATCACATTAATGAATATTTTTCAAATTTGAAAACAATTAATTTAGGCCCTTTAAAAGTAGTTGTCATTCTTTTTTTTTCTTTTTTTCTTTCTAATGTCCTTTTCTAAATAAATCAACTTCTGAAGAAAAAAAAAATAACTGACATAATTACTTTTTTAGTTATAAATCACTTTTAGTTTCATTTTTAAAACAAGATTTTGATTTTTGTCTTAAAAAAATTACTCTTACTAATTCATTATTACTATTATTATATGGTTACAATTATTACGCGTATCAACACTACTATTATTATCCTGACTAGTTTTTTTCCCACTGTAACATATATTTAAATTAGTTTTGATAACTATTTTATTTATTTTAATTTGCAGACAATGGACCGTTCTTTCATTGGTAATAAGTTATTTTCAAATACTAAATCAAGTATTATGATTTCTTTTTGTATTCATTAAAAATGTTTTGAATTAATACTTTTACGTTTTGTATTTTAATAATAATATTAATAATAAAGAAATATTATTTACCTAATCCAAATTTTAGAAAAAGGAAGGCCAATAACATTCCATGATGGAATTGACAAACCATAAATGATCAAAAGAGATAAGTGTGTGCATTTTTTTTTGTCTCCATACTAAATTCATTTAATCCTTGTTAGTTTTTTTCCCTTTTAATTCTTAGTTTTTGTTGAAGATCTCACATCGACTAGAGATTATGATATTTCATTTTTTATAAGTGAGTGCATACTTCACTTTATAAGTCAATTTTATGAGGTTGAGTTAGGTTTAAAGTCCACTTCTTAACCATTCCAAATTTCATATCTTGTTAATAAAAAAGAGAGATTGTTTTGATATATGAACCTATATTTCTTTTAGAGTATTAATATTTTTATGTATGAATTTTTGTAAATTATCCATTAATGTAATAAATTTTACTTATTTGTATACATTTATTATTGAAATCTTGCTTAAAACATACTTAATTATTTTTTATAATTTGTGTTTAAGTTAAATAATAACACTTATCTAACATACATAGATATTAACACAAATTATTGAGAGGTTGATGAAGTCTATTATATTGTACTTGAGTAACATGTCCAAGTTATCTTGTCTATGCTCTTACATTACAATAAAATATTTGTATAAGATATGTATTACCTTGAACATTATAAGAATGATTTTTACTTCACCTTGAACTTTTTTTTGGAACACTCACTGAAATTAGATCATTCTTCAATTAAGGAACGTAATGAACATTGGACAACGTTTTTATAACTCCATCATACATTTAAATTTGTATGCACTCAATGCTTATGACTTCACAAGGTACATAATTGTTTGTCATAACATTATGGTCAAATCTCTCCTTATATATTATGAACTAACTAACTTTGATTCAAACACATACGAATGGAGAAACCAAAGTTCATCACCATTGCTCAATATAATTCAACTATTTTTCTATCTCTGTGTGTGCGCGTGCGTGTGTGTATGTATAACAAGGGATTTGTTAGAGAATAGTCTTTGTGAAGATTGGTTAAATAAAAATCTTGTTCAAAGTTCCTAACCTGTTAGATGCAGTAGATTATCTAATAGTTGAAAAAGCATCTAGTAGTACAAGATTGTGTGTCTTGATCAAATCAATTATCTTCTTCTTAGAACATTTGTCTTCATAGCACCATAGAGTATCAAACTATCTATTTCATATCAGTTATATCTTCCTTGTGTGTTATCAGAGTCTGTTAGATTGAAGTTTCGAGCATAGAAGTGAAGCATTGCTCACGTGTCTTTTCCAACTGTTTCTAGTGTGTTTTACATAAGTTAGTTTGACAATTATTTTTTCTGTACAAAAAAAATATTGTATGAACAATTGTAACCAACTTAGAGTTTAGAGCTTATTATAAGAGGAACCTTGTGATGGATTTGCCTTCATGACCAATTTATTTTTTTTGGATTTTTGTTGGAGTTGGCGGAAGCTTGATGAAGGAGATGGAACAAGGAGGGCTCCAATGAAGCTATGGTTTCCTTGAAGGTGCATGAGAAGTAGGGAAAGTGATTGGTTAGGCCATATCACTTGGAAAAGGTGAAGAAGAAGATCAAGGTGTCTATCCTAAAGAGTCTAGACAAGAGAGTGAAAAAGCATGCAAACTTGACAGCAATTCACTCATATATTTGATCTTAGAATTTGAGAGCCTAGCACCTCAATTTATAGGAGAAAGGGTTGAACATTTTGGAGAAAAAATTTGAAAATTCAAAATAAAACTCTCCAATGAGAAGGTGTCATGTGGAGTCATGTTTTCCATGTTTAGCTCACACCTTCCATGCTAAATCTTCTCCACTCCTAGGCTGCCATGTGGACGTCCATGTACTCCATGCTAAGGTAATTTTCTTCCTCGAACATATCCTAGATGTTTTAGGGTTACATTGGGCTCAAAGAAGCCCAATTGTTATCCTAACTAGTCACTTTTAACCCTAACTAGACATATTTTACTATTTGCCCAAATACAAGCCCAAAAACCTATGCTACTTGGCCAAAATATTTGGTCTAATTCATGGCCCATGAAATCCTAAACAACTTGATACAATTTACACTAGGTTATAGCATTTTTGAACATATAAAGAAGGGTGTCTCTGCCATCAATAGCGGAGTCTCAGTCTTCTTGTATCTTTCTTGCCATGAACCTAGTAATTGGGCCTGAACTTGGCCTTCTTCCATCACCTTGTGTTGTAATTTATGTTCTTAGTGAATTTCTGATTGTGGATGCAATTGAAGTTAGTTAACACTTCAATTGAACCACATTAAATTTTGTGTGTGCTTCATTCGTTACTCTTTTGTACTTAGTTGTTTAATTATTTTTATAGATTCTTTGTTATATTTTTTTATGTGTTTATGCTAATAGAGCATATGGTGAATTCAAAAACAAAATTAGGATCTCTAACTAAATTCAAATCGTTAATTAAGAAGAAAACTATTCCTTCTCAAATTTCTTCATTGATTCCTCCAATAAGATGAAATTTTGGAAAATAATCATGTATAACTTAGAATTGTGAAATGTATAACTTATAATTTTGAACTATTTATATTATTTGTAGTGACATCTTACTTGAGGTGAGCTCATACCATCATTCATCATTAATCTTTTCTTAGTGTTTTTACAATGTTATTAACTATAAGTGCATACTAACATGGTAATGTTTTAGTTTCTTTATTGAGGTGTCTTAGTAAATTGGGACGTTTTTGAACTCATGTCCATACACACGTAATAATTGACTAATAGGTTATGACTTGTTTACTACTATTTTTTTATAATATATATATATATATAAATTAATAAAATTAAAATTATTTTTGAATTATTATTTTTTAAATTGAAATAGTAAAACTAAAATATAGAATATTTATTAGTGACAAATTAATATAGAAAGTGTAATAAAAGATGAATGTCTCCACTTATTTATAATAATAATAAAAACAAAATAAGTACGAACTAAAATAATAATAAAGTGATGAATGAGAAGTTGAGAATAAATGATTGGGCACGTGGTTGGGTGTAGAAGCAAAATGTTTGAAATGATTGATTGGAGAAATGAAGTACATATACTCCACCCAAAGGAAACAGAGAGGCAACATCCGCATAATTAAATTTGTATTTAAAGGTAAATAAAATCAATAATTATTGCCATGGATCTTATCCTTAATAATTAAACTATTTATAAATTATTTCCTATTAGTATCCAATACGTTTTAAATCTCCCATTAATTTTACTTCATACATTTCCTTTCTATCATTTTATCAATTGTATATCAAAATTCATTATTCACTCCAACTATAGTAGTTTATTTATCCTATAAAATAAAATTTAATCCCTTAAATAACTATTCATTATTTTAAAATTTATATTTTAATCCTAACCTTTTCAAAATAATCATGTTGAATATTTATATGTGTATATTTTTTTTCATTTATTAGTGGCATGTTGCTGAATTATGTGAGTAGGACCAGTTGAGTTAGTTTGGAGACCATGTTTTCTATATTCCAAAAAATGTTCCAAGTGGCATGTTGCTGAGTTATGTGTATAGTGATAAAAAAAATTAAATGATGACAAAATTATTAAAACTAAAATATTGATAATTAATTTGAAACAGTTATTAAAAAAAATATATTATGTTATAAATTTGTCAATGAAAGTTAAAAATGATTAATAATGAATAAAGTGAAAAGATTTAAATTTGAAATCATAAAAATAAGAGAATTAAAAATTGGTATAGAATAATTATTTAATAATAGAATTTATTTTATATATTTTTATTGAAAGAAGTTAATATATATATATACATGTAATTAAAATTTAATATAAAATGATATTTACTAAAAAAAAATTCGTTAAAAGTAATTGAAATTACATTTAATATTTGGAAAGAAAGTACATGAAATTGAAAGAAAAAAAAATATTAAATTAAATAGATACACATTTAGTCAAGTGTAATTGATGTATATACTATCTTCTAAATCACAAATCATTTCATGAGTTGCTGCCTTGCATAAATCTTTAATTTAGATAAATAGAAAATTTTCACACGAGTTTCACAATTATGATTTTTTTTAATAGTATATTGTACTAAATATTTACACAAATAGCACATTTTCATTTATAGGTCAATATTTGATCCTAAATTGGTAGTTAAAATATTGGTTACTAATTAGATACCAATTTATAAACTATTTAACAATAATAGAAACTAATTTAGAAACCAAAATTTTCTTTAGTTTCTAAAATGATTTTTACTTTAGTTACTATTGCAACTAATTATTTTGGTGTCTAAAAATTGGTTTCTATTTCATGATTTTCTTGTAGTGATTATTTTCTTCCTTGTTTGTAGGTGCAACTGGAGTTGAAGGGTTTTAGGCATGCTTTTCACTTGTTTTTATATCTCTTTAATACAAATGCATTTCTACTTATCTATATTTTTTGCTACAAATTGACCCTTATCATCCCTACCTTGGAGGATAAAGGAGCTTTAAAATCATCTTGGGAGAGAATAATTGTTCCGATTTAGAACTGTTCATTCATTTAATTGCAAATCTAAATACATGAGTGGATTTGAGAGTATGTATAGATTAAGGTAGCTTGCTCCTTAAGCTACCATAACTCTAGTTAAGTAAACTTAACTATAGTGAGTATAGTGGCTTAAGGAAGTCGTATGTGCTCTTCTAAGGTGCTCTAGAAGCCCTTATTTGTGTGACAGGTTAGGATTTCTAGAGTATCCTTATTTCATCTATAAAATACTTTAGAATGTAGAATACAACTCCTATACAAGTTATTTCTATTATTGATACAAACAGTTCATCTGTATTTTATTCTTGTGTATGGTGGCTTTGGATGGTCCTCCATCAACATGTAAACACACACAAAAATGGAATTAAACACAAGAAATAACAAGAAACTCATGCTGAATTAAAAGGAAACAACAAGAATATACAACAACAGTGAAAAATAGAAACAGTGCTAGACAAATTTGCATATGAGTGAAACTTTGAGCATTTGAAGCAAAATTAACCGAACAAAAGGCAATGTAAATTGTTTAAATTGTATATAAGAGATATTAAACAGTGAAACCTCAAAGAAAACACATAATTAACCAATTAAATGAGGAAAACAACAAGAACAACTGAAAATAGTGAAGAACAAGGTTTGGCAGCGGAACATGCAACAAAGTGTTTGATGAAGGTTTGAACGAAAATAAATGGTGGAACTTGATGTTTAATTGGTGGAAATTAATTATAAACGATAGGAAATGATTTTGAACGGTGAAAAGTGAAGAAAACAAGCAGAACACTCAAGAACAAGTGTTGAAATAGAATAAATTTGTAGAGTTTTGACTTAGCTTAACCGAAGGAATTTTGGTGTGCTCTGATCCACCTAATGCAATCCAAGCTCTTGAATGGATGATTGAATGGATAATGAAACAGAATGGAGTGGTGATGGAGGCACCGAGCGGTTGAGAGGTGCTAGGTTTTGGAAGTTTGATGGTGCAATGAAGGGGAAAGAGATTTGGCCAACCTTCCTATGTTCACTAGGCCAACAAGACTCACTAGCAAGAGAGATGTGGGAGAGAATGATTGTTCCAATTAAGAACTATTCATTCATTTAATTGCAAATTTGAATACATGAGTGGATTTGAGAGCATGTATAGATGAAGGTAACTTGCTATTTAAGCTACCATAACTCTAGTTAAGTAAACTTAACTATAGTGAATATGGTGGCTTAAGGATGTTGTATGTGCTCTTCTAAGGTGCTCTAGAAGTCCTTGTGTGGCAAGTTAGGGTTTCTAGAGTGTCCTTATTTCATCTATAAAATATTTTAGAAAGTAGAATACAACTCCTATACAAATTATTTCTATTATTGATACAAATAGTTCATTTGTCTTTTGTTCTTGTGTATTGTGGCTTTGGATGGTCCTCCATCAAATACATTGATTTAAGAAAAAGAGTTTGTTCTATTAAAAAACAATTGATTTAATTCTTTAACAGACAAATCTTAAAAACTCAATATTGTAAATCAGAATCATAGTTTGAAAATATTTGAATATGTTTTAAGAAATAAATTTCAATAGATTATATTTGAATATAACATATTTTTTTTCTTGTTAACAATAACAAAAAAGAGATAATACAACTTTCAAGAAAAGTGCACAATTCAAAAGAGTCCAACTATGTTTTAAAAAAAAACTCTTTGATTCAAATTAACTTGTATAACCAGTAATGAATATGAATGGATACAAACAAAATTAATTCACAATGTAACACAATAATACTTAACACAACTGCTTTGGTTATTTCAGAAAAAACAAACAGAACTGCAAAGAACAAAAACAACTGATTGACTTTTAGAAACAATCGATTAGTTAAACCAGTACATAATATTATGCAGAAAAATAAAAATGCAGTGATAAAGAAAGCATAAAATGTTGAGTTCAATAGTGTCAAAGTTCAAGAGGGGGGGTGAATTCAACTTTTAAAAGTTTCGCACAGAATTAGATATTGTCACAGTACACAGAAAATAAATCGATTTATTTGGCAATGAACAGATTTATTTTTATATTGTTTATGTGCTTTAAGGCGTTTATCCCAGTTGAATAAACTTTGATTTTAAGATTGAGTTAGATGATCTGCAGGCAAGGTTCAAATTGATTTTTGCAGAATTAAAAGAGTGAGCTTCAGGAGTTAATCACAACCTTTGAATACAAAGTCAATGCTTGTTTTTTAAAAACACTTGACAGATTGTATAAACCTTCACATAGCATGAAATTCACTGATGTTTCACCACATATGGATTTATGCAGAAGTTCTTTAGAAAATCAAGAACAGTATATACGTGCCCAGAAAGAACAGATTCAATTACAATTGAACAGATTTATTTCTTGACAGTTTAGT
>Ga0123342_1002199_pt1 | contig 32651 bp, 29 predicted proteins | sample Turbeawhitnodule_FD_89960 | JGI IMG/M metagenome (GOLD analysis project Ga0123342, IMG submission 89960) | Root nodule microbial communities of legume samples collected from Mexico - Turtle bean Mexico white nodule | ecosystem: Host-associated > Plants > Roots > Nodule | place: Mexico: Nepantla... | reverse complement strand
TTTGAAACCCATGGTATTTTACGGAGGTTTTGAAACCCATGGTATTTTACGGAGGTTTTGAAACCCATGGTATTTTGAAAGGCTTTTCCTGAGGTTTAAAAAAACCCTGGGGAACACATTCCCTAGAGATGGTTTAGCGGGGGAAACTACAACCCTGGGTAAATGACTTAATGGAGGTTTTAACCCTAGATAATGTAAAAATAAACCCTTGTTAAAACATTTTTTCTTGTAGTGAACCAAATTAACATTATAATTTCTTGACAAACTTTCTCCATTGAAAGTTACCACGTGATAAAAGTGTTTATTGTGGATAAATTTTTTGAAATGTGTAGACTCTGCCTCTCAATCTCAATTGTATTAAAATAATTTCCATATCCTTTTACTCACATAATAACACAGAATAAAAGAAATAGTACAAATAACTTCATTAAATAATTATCGAATACGTTTTGATAATCACTGCTATATAACTCATTTTTTATAATTTTAAAAAAAAATAAACCAATAAATATAAGTTTTAAACTAATTAAAATCTTAAATTTGGTATAATAATATAATTTTAATTAATTAATTAATATGTCTAATGAATTAATTAATAATTAAAACTTAATTTATATATACTAATTTATATGTACTAATGATTTAACTTGCAATATCATTATATATTTTATCTTTTAAATAATACAATATAAAAAAATATTATTTTTTATTTTAAATTTTCATTGAAAAAATATCATCAAACAACTAGAACTAAAATTGAATCCTCCCATCTCAAAGTAAATAATCTAAACAATATTGACACAACATTTCAATTTCATGTTATGAATTTTAGTTTCATGCTTATCAATTTCATGTTTTTCATGCTTATCAATTTCATGCTTTTCATGCTTATCAATTTCTTGCTTCTTATCATGCTCATGTTCTTATGCTTTTAATTTTGTTTAGGAAATTTGTGAATTTATTCAAAATGAAAAAATAAGAAGGATTTGAAAATTAAATCTTTAATAACTGATTATATTAGGAAATTTCGAAATGAATTTTTTTTAAAAATATTTAGTGAAAAAAATTTGAGATTTCACATAATTTAACATAAAAAAATATCTCGTCAAAAATGATTTTATTAAAAAGAAGAGAGATTTTGAAAGAATAATTTAAAACTAAACTATTTCACTTTAATGTTTTTGTAAAATGTTAAGTTTTTATATGTAAATGTTTTATACCAAATAATACTAGAAAGGATAATTTACAAAAAATTGTCAAAATTTTGATAAAATAACATATTCAGAATATGCACCATTTAGTAAAACATATATAGAATGTTTAATAAAAAAAATTAAGTGTATTTACTTTTACAAAAGTTCACACCTTAGATTATTTTTCAATTTCATATTTTGATTTTATAATTTTATATTTACCTTAATGTTTTTATTTATAAAATTAATATTTAAACTTGTTGTTTAAAATATATATTTTAAAAATTAACATTTAAATTTATTGTTTAAAAATATAATTTAAAAAATTTAAATAGTAAAAGATAAATGAATTTTTTATTTTAACATTGAATTTTAAAATTTCAATGTCAATTTTTGTAAGAACTTGTGTATGTTAAAATTTATTTAATTAAAAAAAATGTATTTAAGATGTATATAGAAGGGTGGATAATTTTTTAATAAGTTTTTTGGGGTTTTTTTTCTCTTAGGTTTGGTTAGTAAGAAAGAGGGGTGAATATATTAGTAGAGAAGTGTTATTAAAAGGTTAAAAAAACCTTTCCTTCTTCAAATCTTCTCCCACCTTTCTTCTTCCTCAAATCTTATCCATCTCCCTTATTATTCTGGAAGAGAAATACAATACAAGACCAAATTTCTTACAATTGTGGCATCTATTTAACACAAACATCTTCATTCTACTTCAAAACCAAGATGTGAAGCAGCTCATGATATTTTTTTTTTTACTTTTAAGTGGAAACACTATATAAAAATATATTATCCCATTCTGCAATGATAAAAAGAGTCAATTAGAAACAACTCTAAGTTCCAAAAAAAATAACTCTGAAGACAATTTTATAAATATGAAAACAAATAAAAATAGTTTCCACCGAAGAGGAGACTCTCCCTTTGCTCCCTATATTGAATTAACAAAATAGAATAAAATACAATATCGCAATTATATCTTATTAATACACCAAACCACTAATTCTCTATTACCAAGATAGAATACTCATCATATTTTACTACTAATAGACCCAAAAGTGTTCTTAAATTCAAATGATATACGAATCTTGTCAAAAGTTTACTCATTTTTCTGCTAACAAGAGTTTGTTTCATTAGTCGATTTTATGTTAACCGTAACTAAATATATTTTAAAAAATAACTAGTTTCTTTTACTACTTGGTAAATAACTTTATTAAATAATTATTGAATCAGATCTTATTTAGTAATCACTTGTATACAAAACATTTTTTATAATTTAAAAAGAAGTAAATTTAAACTAATTTTATATAAATTGTAATATTTACCAAAAATATAAGTTCTAAACTAATTGTTCTACCAGTCATTGTGGAAATTTTATTAAAATAAGAGGAAAACAAGCTATAACATATTAAGAAATTTTCATGCATTATCCTAAACTTTTAAATACGTATTTAAATAGTAAGATAAAGCTAAAAAGTTTTTCAAAATGTAATTTTGGGTAACCAACCCAAAAAGCACCATTTTAATCTTTAAAATTAAGTTTCTTTGAATTAAATAATATGATAGTTTTTTTTATCAGTAATAAAAAAATGAATAAATATAAATCACTTTAGGAGTGATACAATTCTTATACATAATCACAATTTTAACCTCTCCAGTAAACATACTCTCATGTATGCCTATACAAAACACTCCTAGTTAAACCCAAAAAAAGTCACCTAAAACAAATAATTATACGTATTGACTTTCTCCATAAGCATGAACAGTCCAAAGGCTCAAGAAAGAAAAAGATGTGGCAGAGAGACTGAGATGTGGGTATGAATGAAGGACACGTAGTAAGAGAAAATAATTTGTGTGTTTATTATTGTAACGTAGCATAACAGCCTTATAAGGATATATGATGTGTGGAAAGAAAAAAACTATTGGGCTGAACTAAAACTTAACCAAATAAACTCAAGCCCAACCAACCCAAAACATCAAAACCCCACCCTCAAGCTGGTGGATGTATATTCAGAACACCAAGCTTGGTAACAAGTTTATTAAAAGCTGCATAGTTGAGGGACTTTGTAAGAATGTCTGTTGGCTGTTCTTGAGAGCTTATGGGAAGAAGATGAAAGAGCCCACGCTGCAATTTCTCTCTTACAACATGGCAGTCAATGTCAAGATGCTTGGTTCTCTCATGAAATCTGTTGGGTTGAGCTATATGTCTTGTTGATTGACTATCACAAAAGAGGCTTGCAACATTGTTGACTTTGATGCAAAGGTCTTCAAGTAGATATACAAGCCATTGTATTTCACAGCATGTAGTGGCTAGAGCACGATATTCAGCTTCGGAGGATGATCTAGAAATGGTGCTTTGCTTCTTGGTTTTCCATGATATTAAAGAGTCTCCAAGGAAGATGCAAAAACCAGTGGTTGAGCGACGTGTGGTGATACAAGAAGCCCAGTCAGAGTCACTAAAAGCTTTAAGTTGAATATCAGTATTTTTAGGAAAGAATATACCTTGAGCTGGAGAGGATTTGATGTATCTTAAAATTCTCTGAATGGCTTGATGATGAAACTTTGATGGGGCCTGGACAAACTAGCCAAGGAATTGAAAAGAAAAGCTAATATCTGGTATGGCGTTCACAATATATAGTAATCTTCCAATGATTCTTCGATATAGATTTATGTTGTGCACTGGCAAACTTTGATAAAAAAAGCTTGTCATTCTTTTGTGCCATAGGAGTGTTTGCAGGTTTTGCACCAAGCATACCTGCATTAGTCAAAATATCGAGAGCATATTTCCTTTGGTATATATGTATACCCTTACGTGTTCTAGAGATTTCCAGACCTAAGAAAAACTTGAGATGCCCTAAGTCTTTTATTTTGAAAACATAATTTAAAGAATTTTTTACAATATCTATATCTTTTATATCATTTCCAGCAATCAATATATCATCCACACATATAAGTAAAGCAATAAAGGAAGTCTCAAATTTTCTGATGAAAAGAGAATTACCAGCTTTGGATTGAACAAAATTAATGTTGTAAAGAAAAGAACTTAACTTATCATACCATTGTTTGATGGCCTGTTTCAGACCATACAAAGCTTTGGTTAACTTGCAAACCTGATTACTTCTCACTATGGTGATACCAAGAGGCAAGCTCATATAAACTTCCTCTTGTAGATCTCCATGCAAAAAAGCATTGTTCACATCCAACTGTTCCAAGTGCCAATCCATAATAGCAACCACAACCAAGATGGTGCGAATAGTTGTGAGTCTTGCTACGGGTGAGTAGGTGTCCATGTAGTCAATGCCTTCACGTTGTGTGTAGCCTTTTGCTACAAGTCTTGCGTTGTACCGTTCGATTTGACCATCTGCTTTGTGTTTTATCTATACACCCATTTGTAGCCAATGGGAATTTTGTTGTGAGGAAGGTTTACAATATCCCAGATTTTATTTGCTTCAAGTGCTTCTATTTCAGCTCTCATAGCCTCCATCCATTCAGGGTAGCATTTTGCCTCCTCATAACATTTTGGCTCAGTTTTGGAGGAGATAGACAAAATAAACTTTAGTTGTTTTTCAGATAATCTTTTATAGGACATAACCGAATCAAGAGTATAACGTACATTGTCTTTCGATTTTTCTTCACATGGTGATATCATGAGCTAATGATGATAGTCTTCAAGAAATGTTGGAGTTCTCCTGGTTCTGGTGGACCGCCTCAGTTGTTCTTCTTCTGTGAAATTTCCAGCTTCATTTTGTATAGAGAGATCATCATGTATCATGGTTTCTGTTTGTTCAGTTCGGTTTTTTGTCTCCCTTTGTATATGAGTATCATCATATGCAATTCCCGTGAAGTCATCATCTTCTTGTATGAAAGCTTGATCAATTTCATTATGAGGCTTGCAAAAAGAGGATTCATAGAAAATAACATTTCTAGATATAAAAACTTCTCTAGTTTGAATATCCATAACAACATAACCCTTTGTACCTTGTTTAAAACCAAGAAAAATACACTTACGTGCCCTAGGATCAAGCTTATGTTTATTTTGTTCAAGAGTGGATGCAAAGCAAAGACAACCAAAAACTTTAATATCAGAAAGACAAGGTGCAGTATTATATAAGAGTTCATAAGGAGATTTGTTATGAATAATGGGGAAGGAAGGCGATTAATCAGAAAAACAGAATGCAAAACAGCATAACACCAAAAAACTTTGGGCAATCTGGACTGAAATATAAGGCACCGAGTGATATTAAGAATATGTTGATGTTTCCTCTCAACAATGGAGTTTTGTTGAAGGGTTTCATTACTAGAGGTTTGTTGAATTATGCCATGCTTTTCATAAAAATCTTTCCAAAACTTTTTACCATTGTCAGTTCTAATAATTTTCACATTCCTACAAAACTGATTTTTAACATAAACAATAAAACTTTGTAAAAGGTCTCTAGTTTCACTTTTATTTTTCATCAGATGAACCCAAGTATGTCTGCTAAAATCATCTACAGTAGTTAAAAAATATTTATGACCATGCAAAGAAGGAATACCTAGAGGTCCCCATATGTCTATATGAATGAGATAAAAAAAGGTTTTGACTATTGGTTTTGCTAAGAGGAAAAGACAATTTATGTTGTTTTGCAAGATGACTGGGAGCACAAATATTCTTATCATTGTAATGTATATCAAAATATTGTTTAGCTAAAAAATCTAATATTCTATTTGAAGGATGACCCATCCTACAATGCCAAATATCCAGATTGTGTACAGTATCAAAAGAGTCAACATGTAAAGTCTAAACATAATTATTTTCTTCATCAACATACAAATGATAGAGCCCATTTTGACTTTCAGCTTGACAAATCATCCTCAAGGAATTCTTCTCCTGAATTTGACAAATATTGAGTAAAGACAAGTTGACATTTTAAAGAAGATATAGGGCATTGAACAAATATGATATTTAGAGTAAAATCTGGAATATACAGGACATTATGCAGAGTAATGTTTTTGGAAAGAAAAACAGTTCCAGCATGAGTAGCACACACACACACACACTGATTGTTAGGTAGTTTGACCCTTATTGATTTTATTTTGTGATATCTTATGAAAAGAGAAATAGAACAAGCTACGTGATTAGTGGTACCCGTGTCAAGAATCCAAAAACACTTACCTTCTTTACGTGGATTTCGTTTTGAAGTTTCACCCATGGTATTGTTTACTGCCCTTTCTTTGAATTTTGAATTTTGGATCATGTCAACGAGTTGCTGTAGTTTCTTAGGGCCGAGGGCTTCAAAGATTTTCTCATTGTGGGTCTTACCTTGTGAAGGCTCTTCATTCTCACCATCACAATCCTCATTTCTCTCAATGGTATTTGTAGTGTAGTTAGTTTTTTTGCTTCATCCATGGTGGAAAACCGTGTTTCAAATAACATTCATTAGCGGTGTGGTTCATCTTATTACAGAAAGAGCATTGCTTCCCATAGTTTTTTCCTCTTCCTCTTCCTTGGTTCTGCCATCCATGGTTAACCTTGTTGTTCGTTCTTTGGCTCTGATGGTTAACGCTATTGAGCAAGATCTTTGTATCCATGCCTATATTCTCATTCAGATGCCTTTCTTGCTGCAGAACAAGTGAGAAGACGCGATTCATATTTGGTAGGGGTTCCATGAGAAGGACTTGTGTTTTGACAGTGTTACAATTTTCTCCCAATCCTTTCAAGAAACACATACCCGCTCGAAGTCTCTGTAACTTACCATCGTCTTCATCACATCGCAGTTGCATTTAACTTTGCAAGTGCAGGCAGGTAATGGTCGCAAAGAATCCAATTCTTCCTATAAAATCTTCGAGTCTGTGAAGTAATCTGTGGTTTTCCTCTCACCCTGCTTGACAGAATTGATTTCTTGTAAGAGATCAGAGGCGCGTAAATGATTGTTTTTTGAGAATCGTTCTTTAAGATCTTCTCACAACTCCTTTGCATTGTCAATATACATGGTGCTTCGCGCTATCTGAGTAGTCAGTGTGCGAGTGATCCATGAAACCACCATGACGTTGCATATTTCCCAGGCTTCGTAATTTTTATCATCACGGGTTGGTTCTGAGATATCACCATTGACAAACTTGTACTTGTTCTTTGAAAGCAAGGCTCGTTTCATAGACCGGCTCCAGGAGTGATAATTGGATCCGTCAAGTTGTGGCGTAACAAGAACCACACCTGGGTTTTCTCCTGGATGAAGGAAGTAGGCACTAATAGGGTTTTGTTGATCATTTTGTTGGGTCGCGGATTGATCTTTCTGTTGGGTCACAGTCATGGAAAGGGGCAAGGAAAAACAAGAAACAAAATAGGAAAATTAAAGGAATAAAGGGGAAGAAGAGAACCGGTGGTAGCGAAGAGCGGGTAACTCGCTCTAATACCATATTGATTTTCTCTATAAGCATGAATAGTCCAGAAACTCAAGAAATAAGAACATGTGACAGAGAGACTATATTGTGGGTATGAATGAAGGACACGTGGTAAGAGAAAATAATTTGTGTGTTTATTATTGTAAGCCAATTGAAAGCTAATTTTTGTTTCGCATGCTAGAAAGTCTGCAGATCTTGTCCAGATGAGTGAAAGGGTTAAATACGCAACTTAGTAAATCAAAGTATCATTCAATCATTATTGCATTACCAAATGGTTGCACAAGTTGCCGATATACGCTAGCCACAGGAACACGCCAAAACCACATAAGCAGCATTGCATATGTTAATACTACATGGCAAAGCCAAAAAGTAGTGTCTTATAAACCTTTACCAAAGAAATTCTGTTAACAAAAAATATATGCATATATACATACACGCCAACGAAAATTAACTTTAGTGAATAATAATATGTAATAGTACTACAAAAAAAATTAATAGTATTACATGAAAAAATTAATTTATCTTTGGTATTATTTTCAATTACTATTTATAAATATTATTTATGTATATTTTTAGGATTATTATATATGTTATTATAATTATTAATGTTAGAAATAAACCGCACCAGTTGGAATTTGAAAAAGTCCCTTGAATGAGAAAATAAATTTTAACCATTACACCAATCAAGTTTTATTGTCATATTATGATTATTATTATTATACTTATCAGTATGATTATCAATATTAATATAATTAATAATATAAAAAATATTAATATTATTCATATATTTAATATCATTTATATTATTAATTTTATTAATATTATTATTATTATTCAGATTAGACATCCCACGAAAATAACAACTTCAGTTTTAGATATTCACAAACATACAAACATGAGTCTTTGAGTAATGTTGATAAGAGATTTCATCTTAAGGTAACATATGTGATGGATCCATCTAAGAAATCCAAAATAAGAGTAGTTTCTCTTTAAATGCCAAACTTTTATATTCTTAAAAGAATATTTATTTTTCATAATCTTTTAATAAAACTTATGTATTTTTTATTTTTTATAAGAATATTATTATATCTTTTTAATCCAGTAATACTTAATTATCTTATTTTATTTAACATTGGTTATATATTAACTTAAATATAATTATATTTATATTTTATTATTTATTTAAATATATTATAAGCTTTATAATAAAGTAATAATCATAATTAAATAATTGTATATTATATATTATGATGTTAATGACAAACTTCAGTGTATATTTTTGTAAGAAAACATTGATAAACCTAATAAGCCTAAATACTAACATCTTATTCGTATCTTAACTTTGACATATTTGGATATATATATTCTTTCAACATATGTGAAGAACAATACATGATAATTGATTTAGTTATAACCGGCTAAATTATAAGTTTCAAACTTATTTTTTAATATTTTAACCAGTTATAACTTATTTTTTAATATTTTAACCAGTTATAACTAAAAGCCCACAAATAGAGATGGATTCCTTATCCTCTATATTTATGCATTTATACATAATAACAAAATTTGTACTTAATCACTTATATTTTATCATTATATTTATTTTTAGAAAGAGATAAAATTTAATAAATAGTATAAGTCTATATCATTTATAAAGTATGAAGAAAAAAAGAAGAACATAATCAAATAAAAAGAGTGTTAAATTAAAAACAAAAGATAAAAAAAATTGTTGATCGATGAATTATGTGCTTTTAATTACTTATTCAATAATTTCATGAATTCTAATTATATGTTTTCATTTTCACTTTAACACATTAGTTGTATAATTTCTTAAATTGTTAATGTACCGGTCGGTACTGGACGAGTCAGTCACTCGGTCTCGGTGGTCGACCGATCGTGTTAAAATAAGTATTGTAATTATAAAGTGACACAATGAAAGTAAAATTGTCTTTTTAATAAAAGATTATGGGTTAAAATTTAAAATAGAAAAAATTTAATATTTTTTTAACAATTATTAGTGATAAAATAATAATGAAATTAGTATTATATGATATTTTATATTATATAATTATTCTTAATTTATAAAAATTTAATAATTTTTTTATTAATTATATTTTTATTGAAATAATTTTTTTTATCATATTATATCGTACATTAATAAATAATTATTTATAACATGTATATTTTTTTATTTTTAATAAAAATTTAGTGACAACTTAAAAGTAATCACAAGTAATATACAAATATTGACAAATTTTATATATAACACTATTAATTGCATCATCACAAAATAAAAATAATATTGACTTATGAAAAAAAATCATATATTTAAATATAAAATAACATAAATTTAATAATTTTTTTTAAGAATGAATTTATGATATATTATTATTGATACAAATATTGTGATAATTCTAAAGTGGTATTGTGGAAGAAATTTCTTTCATTAAAGGGTTTTGAATTCAAATATAAAGTAGAATAATTATTTTTAACTTTTCGTGACAAGTTAAAAAAAATAGTCACAATTTTTATACTTATCACTATTAATTATATTATTATAAAATGAAAATGATGTTAACTTATAAAAAATTATAAATTTAAAATAACAAATTTAATATTTTTATCACTAATATAAATACATGTATTTGTAATTTTTTTATTAAATATATAAAAATAAATTATAACACATTATTATTGAGACATATTTTAATAGACTAATAATTAATAATTTATCATTGATAAAAATAACTATTAATTTATAAATATTTAATAAATTTATATTAATTATATTCTTGTTATAAAAAAAATTATTATATATATTTTAGTAATTATTTATGTTATGTGTTCTTAACCTTTTATTATAACTATTGTAACATTTTTTTTAATTTTTTCATTATTATGAATAATATTTGTGACAAATAAAATGAGTAGTCTAATAGTTAAATAATGATAACTTATATTTTTATCACTAATTTTGATATATTTACTGTGATATTTCTTAATTTTGTCACTATTATAAACAATATTAATGACAAAAAAATAATCACACATAATATATAAATAATAATAAATCTTATATTTATCACTAACTTTTTGTGATTAAAATTAATTTTTCTTATTTGATGCACTTGAAGATGCCTTAAAATATGAGCACCACTTTTGAATATACAGCATAATCTTTGTGACTTGATTGTCAATCTGCATAATATTTTGAACTATAACTTCACGAACTCCAAGGTGAGAAAATGAATTTAAATTAATTAAGTGTTTGATTCAAACTTTCTTTATAGGTTCATATATATACACTCATATAATAGTTTTAATCAAGGTTTCTGACCATGATGAAGTTATTTTTTATGCTTTTTACTAAAATGGAGTATGTTTAAAAAAAATTACAAATTTAGGCAAGTCATGCTAATTCGGCACGACTTCATATGCACAAATCGTTTCAATTTGACACGACTATGTCATGTCATACTGAAGTCGTGCCAACTTGGTACGACTTCTGCCCTGTCATACTAAAGTCGTGCCTTCTGCCACGTCATATTTTTTTTTTAATTTTATTGTTTATATATTAGGTAGTAAGTTATGTAATGTTAAAAAATAATTTGATACATAACTTTCTAAGAGTGTTAGTTTTAAGAAACAAAAAATTGAATAATCGTGTATGGATCATGTCCGGCGCCATTAAATATCAAAAAATCAAAAAATTTGCATACATGAGACATTAAATATCAAAATATACTTTTTGACTAGTGGGAAACCATGTCTGGCGGCAATGTCCTCAGGAGTTAATGACTCAAAGTTTGAATAAGCTAATTATCCAAACATGATCCATACACGATTATCCAATTTTTTGTTCCTTAAAACTAACACTCTTAGAAAATTATGTATCAAATTAATTTTTAACATTATATAACTTACTACCCAATATATAAACAATAAAATTAAAAAAAAAAAAGACGCGGCAAAAATCGTGTCAAGTTGGCACGACTTCAGTATGACATGGCAGAGTCGTGTCTAATTGGGACGATTTGTGCATATGAAGTCGTGCCAAATTGGCACGACTTGCCTAAATTTGTAATTTTTTTTAAACGAACCCCATTTTGATAAAAAGCAAAAAAAATAACTCCATCATAGTCAAAAACCCATTTAATCACATTGTTGAATCACCAGTAAATATACACATTGTTACATTGTTGTAGTTTTAAGGAGATTCTTACTCATGCGGCAGAGTATATTTACTATATATATATATATACTACAAAAATTGAGATAACCTTGCATGGTTCATCCGTTCATCAACTTGGTTTTATGTGGCGCTCGTAAAGTTCACATAAACTCTTTTTATTGACAAAAAAAATAAATAAATATTTTAAAAGTGTTATAACTGTTATATAAGAACCAACATTCACACGTAGATCATAAACAACCCAAACAACAGTTAGATGCTCGAAAAGAAAAGATATATGAATTGTTATAGATAGTGCTAAGTTATAAAACTGCATAATTTCTTATAAAAATTTGAGTGATAGACTTCATTATGTGAAGCTGTTCCAGTAGCTGCTCCAGCTGGTTGAAAGAAGCTTGACATTGTGGCTGCAACACCTCAACATCAAACACCAGCTGTTACATTGCCACCACCCTTTCAAATGTTGTCCAATTGCAAGCTACTTTTAGTCCCTTGTGATGAGCACCTATTCACCCTAATCTACACTGTAGGAAGTACAAGAGTCACTTTCAGTCACACACTCATCAAAAAGTAGAAAGAAAACTTTACAATTGATTCTAATTCAATTGATACACACCAAGCAATGTGTTTTTATAAGCAAATTCTCCTAATTAAACTATTAGATAAAATATAGGAAACTCATTAGAGTAAGTAAACTAAGAGAGGCACGATTGTTATATATATATATATATATATATATATATATATATATATATATATATATATATATATTTTGTTTGTGTGTAAGAATGTTGAGATGTTTTAGTAGTTAATGTAACTTGTATTGCTAGGAACAAGAGAGGTATGACCGAAAAAATATACCGATAGGTTATGCCGAAAACTATATATATAAATGATAAAATAAACATATATATAATCACTGTAGCAAGTTCCAATTTAATAAGGTCCAAATTAATGAGTGTGTTTAAAATAATAAGTGGTGCAGAAAGAAAGGCCCAAATAAGTTATAAGCCCAATAAGAGAATCTTATAAATAGAGGATCAACCCAAGAGGTAAGGAGGAGTGAATTTTATCTGATGAATATATAAACTATTTATAACTTTGGCATCGGAGCGCCTTGCAGGTACACACACCCAACTGTGAGAGGAGAAGCCGAAAGCCCAATCCGAGAGATCAACCTGTGAAGATTGTGTCATCAGCTTGAATAAGAGTCCTCGACCCCTTTTTGCAAGAACATTTTGGCGCCCACCATGGAGCCTAGAGATAATTGAGAAGTTGAAGCAGATATGAGTATAAGAGAAGAGCAGTGTGGAGAGGAGGGAGATAATCAAAATATGATGTTGATGGCAATGTTGATGCAATTACAAAAAGAATTTGAAATATTAAAAAAAATAATGGAGAAGAATTAAGTATGTTAAGAGCAGAAAATGCATATATGAAAAGAAAGTTGCATGAAGAGACAGTGTTGAACTCATCGTTTGAAACTGTTCAACCGGGAGTGCCAGCAAATGAAAGAATTCATAATGATGAAAGTTTTCAAACAACAAGGAAAAGATGACCTGAAATATCTGGAACTTTTGCCGGAATGTCATCTAGGAAACATCCATTTTATGATGTTATAATGGAAACCCCATTGCCTGATAATTGGAAAAATTTAACCATAAATAAGTATGATGGAAGTACAAATCCTGATGAGCATATTGCAGCTTATACAACTCAGATTAGTTTATATACATGGAATGATGTTGTGATGTGTCGAGTGTTTCCAACCACATTGAAAGGAGCAACTTTGAGTTGGTTTACACGTTTACCATCGTTATGTATTGATTGTTTCGACATGTTGGTAGAAAAGTTTGGAGCTCAGTTTGCGACTAGTCGGCCTCATCATTTGACGTCAATTGCATTGGTGAATATAAGACAGGAAAAGGGAGAGTCCTTGAGGATGTTCATGGAATATTTTGGAAAGGTGGCTTTGGGCATTCAAAATCTTAGTCCAGAAGTCACAATGCATCATATGATAATAGCGTTGAAGCCAGGTCCATTTGTCGATAGTCTCTGTAAGAAACTGGCAACCAACCTTGATGAATTGAGGCAAGGAACATCGAAGTTTATGTAGATGGAAGAATTGAGGGAATTTCGTAATCAGGCAAGAACAAATGGAGGTGATAAGAAAATAGTTGAAAGAGAAGGCAGAAATTTTGCCAAGAGAGCAAAAGAGGAGTTTCGGAGCCGGAAGTTCCAACAATATACTCCTTTGAACACCAACAGTACGAGAATTTTATAGGAGGCAATGGTAGCAGAAATCATACCAGCACCAAGAAAAGCAAGAACACCTGAGATAGCAGATCATAGCTAGCATTGTGAGTATCATAAAAACCATGGTCATCATACAGAAGAATGTATTGGCCTGAAAGATAGAATAGAAGAATTGATTCAGGCTGGACAACTGAGGCATTTTGTCAGAAGTGGAAATACAAGAACAAGGCAAAGTCCTGAGAGAGGACCGAGAGGTGGAGAATTAGAAGAAATGAGGCTAGAGAGATTTGAGGGAAAAGATAATAGAATAATAGAAAGAATGGATAGAAGAGAAGGTAGACCGGAAGAAAGAAGGAATGGAAGAAGTTATCAGAATGCTCAATCAGTAAGAAGAAGTAGAGAGAGGAGTCTAGGAAGACCTGTAGGAGGTTTTATCAACACAATTTCGGGAGGATTTTCTGGAAAGGAGTCATCGTCAGCAAGAAAACAATATTGGAGAAATGTCAGATCAGTCAATCATGTTTTTAAGAAGAGAACTTTGCCACCAATGTTTTTTACAAATGAATATTTTCAGGAGATCGATCCTGATCATGATGACCCAATGGTAATAACAATAGAAATAGCAGAGTACGTGGTTATGAATACTCTTGTAGGGTGAAATAACAACTATTTATGTTAATCAGAGAGATGTCCAAGAGTGTTATGCAGTTGGGTTAAAGATGACTTCAAAAACGGATAGAGAAGATGGCAGGAATATGGTGGCCATGGTGGATTTAGATCCAAGAATGAATGATGAGAGATTAAAACCAAAAGAGGAAACAACGTCTATTATGCTTAGAGAAGATGAGAAACAATGTACATACATAGGCGGAAGTATGCCTGAAGAGTTGTTGAATAAATTGATTGCAGTGTTGCGAAGAAACAAATATTTGTTTGAATGGAAGGCAGCTGATATTCCAGGGATAGATCCTGATGTAATTTCTCACAAACTATCTGTTTGTCAAGGAGCAAAACCGATGGCACAAAAACGAAGAAAGTTGGGGGAAGAAAGACGAAAGGCAGCAATTGAAGAAACCGAGAAGTTAATGCAAGCTGGTTTCATTCAAGAAGCTCAGTATACAACATGGTTAGCCAATGTGGTGCTTGTTAAGAAACCAAACGGTAAATGAAGAATGTGTACCGATTACACTGATTTAAATAAAGCATGTCCCTAAGATTCATATCCACTACCAAGTATTGACCGATTGGTTGATGGAGCATCTGGCCAGAAGATGATGAGTTTTCTTGATGCTTATTCGGGTTACAATCAAATACAGATGTATGGACCAGATATCCCTAAGACAACTTTTATAACCAATACGGCTAACTATTGTTACAAAGTTATGCCTTTTGGTTTAAAAATTGTTGGAGCCACATATCAAAGGTTGATGCACAAGGTGTTTAGGGAACAAATTGGAAAGAACATGGAAGTTTATGTTGATGACATGATTGTTAAGTCATGTGAAGTGCAACAACATGTAAAAGATCTTGAAGAAGTTTTTGCACGAATAAGAAAGTATAACATACGTTTAAATCCTGAAAAGTGTGTTTTCAATGTGAGGGGGGGAAATTTTTAGGTTTTATGCTAACCAACAGAGGAATTGAAGCGAATCTTGACAAATGTGAAACAATAATGAAGATGAGAAGTCCAACAAATTTGAAGGAGGTACAAAGACTGGTTGGAAAGTTAAATGTGTTAGCAAGGTTTTTACCAATCCTAGCCGAGAGAACAAAACCAATAGTAAAACTGTTGAAAAAAGCTGAAACTTTTGAGTGGAATGAACAATGTGAGCGAGCATTTTCCCAAATAAAGAGTATGATAGCCGAACCACCCATTCTAATCAAACCCATGTTAGCCCAACCTATCATAGTCTACTTAGCAACTTCACACGAAGTTATAGGAGTAACCTTGATCCAAGAGAACCCAGAACAAAAACCAATATACTTTGTAAGTAGATCCCTCCAAAATGCCGAAACCAGATACCCCCTGGTTGAAAAAATAGCCTTAACACTTGTGTACACAGCAAGACGCCTTCGACCATATTTTCAGAATCATCAGGTAATTTTGAGAACTAATTATCCAATATCTAAAATTTTAAGAAAACCAGAACTTGCAGGTAGAATGGTAGCATGGTCAGTGGAGCTTTCAGATTTGGAATCAAATATGAACCGAGAGGAGAAATTAAGGCACAATCTCTTGCAAATTTCATTATTCAACTGCCAACAATAACACAACAGGAGGTATGGACTTTACATATAGATGGTTCGTTGAATAAGAAGGGAAGCGGAGCAGGGATAGTACTTGAAGGACCAGAAAATTTCCAAATAGAGATGTCATTGAGGCTTGAATTCAAAACTTCCAACAATCAAGCTAAATATAAAGCTTTAATCGCAGGACTACTCTTGGCCAGAGACATGGGAGTTGATAATGTCATATGAAAAAGTGATTCTCAGCTCACAGTAGGTCATATTCAAGGAGAATATCAGGTAAGAGATCTATTGTTAATGAAATACTATCATAAAGTTCTAAATATTATGCAATGCTTTAGTAAGGCCGAGATAAAATACATACCGAGAGAACTAAACTCAAAGGCAGATTCATTATCCAAGTTGGCAAGTCAACAATGGCAAATTCAACATAATTCAGTCATACAACAAACTCTTAACAATCCTACCGTTGGTTTAGAAGAATGCTTCAATGTTACAACAACAAAAGATGATTGGATCAAGGCATATGTAGAAGTGATAAAAAATCAAGAACATGGCATTGAAGTAGATTCTAAGATAACAAAGAAAACAACCAGTTTTGTTCTAATAGGTGATGAGTTGTACAAAAGAGGGTATTCAACACCTTTTTTAAAATGTCTTTCACAGGAGCAAGCTGAATATATGACCAAAGAACTTCATGAAGGGATTTATGGACTACACTGTGGAGCCCGAACAATGGCAACAAAGATTTGTTGGGCTGGATACTATTGGCCGTCAATCCGAGAAGAATGCAATCAATATGTCAAGGCATGCAAAAAATGTCAAGAGTTTGTGATGGAAGAGGCCCAAGGACAAGCCCAAATGGAAGCCCAACAAAGAGAAGATCCGGGCCAACCACTAGAGTCATGGCCAAGAAGAATCAAGAAGATTGGAATACTGCTACTGATGGCAGGGAAACCTTCTTGTACATCTTTAAAATGCCATAACTCTAGTGTAGAGTAGGATTTAATTTTTGTCAAAGTAGAATAGGAAATTTTATTTGTTATTTTTTAGGTAAAATTTGGTACCTAAAAACTAACCTAGGTTAATTAGGGTTCCTTGAACACCAAATTTAACCAAGGCCAGTTATGACCAAGCCATGGAGAAGAGTTCACATGTTCCACATGTGCTAAAAGCTTTCCATCACACACTCCATGTGCTACGTCCAAATAGGCGCCAAATTCAAATGCAACCTTCATTTGCATTTACCTTTCGTTTCACTTGTATTTGACTTTTCCAATTCCAACCCTCCAATGCTATAAAAGGAGGTGCTTGTCTCTCATTTTGCAAGATTAATCTAGAGTGAATTGCTGCCAAAATTGTGCCAATTTTGCTTTTTGTCTCCTACCTCCCTAGGATAGACATTTTAGTCTTCATTCTTCACCTACTTCAAGTGAGATGGCCTCACCACTCACTCTCCACACCTAGCATGCACCTTCAAGGATTCCAGCTCTCTACGTGAGATCCTTGCTCATTCTCCTCCATTGAAGCTTCCGCCACTCCACCAAAGAAATTGCAAACGGATGAAGGCACAACTCCATCAAGTGGTATCATGAGCCTAGGTTCTTCAAGAGCTAAGTGTGTCTTCTTCTTTTCATTTTAATTTTGTGTTGTTCTTCATGATTTATGTTGTTCATCTTGTATCCTTGAATGTCTTGTTGTTTTTGCATTTTAATTTTGATTTAGATGTTGTTTGGATAAATCCAATCGATGCAATGTGTTCAAATTGTTCTTGAGCTTCTAATTTCAATTTTGTGTAGGATTTCTTTGAGTTTTGATGTTGTTGTTTTAATTTTGCTAGCTTTGAGTCTTTCTTGCAATTTTAAGCGGTTCGTATTGTTGTGGTTGAGTCATTTTGATTTTTGAATCCATAGATGTTTTGTCAAGTCATGTGCATCCTAAATTGTCATCACTTCTATGTAATACTTTTCTTGATAATTTTGGTTCATTGATTTTAATTTTGTGTCCAGATTTATAATTATTTGTTTGATCCTTTGGTGCATTTTAATTTTTAGATTTAAGTTCATACTTGTGTGCTAGATCCATACAAGTTCCTATACATCAATTCTATTGTGTTTTTTAAGTTTCTTAAAATTGTTTTTAATTCCAGATTAGGATTCTATATTCTATGCCAGCTGTTTCTGTTTATGAAATTAAAATTCGTTGGAGAAAAATTATGAAATTCTGGATCTAAACAGTTTGAGGTGTTAGAAGGAAAGTTCAAAAAAACGTGAAGCAAAATTCGAAATAGAAAAAAAATGATAAATCAAATTCAAACAGTGTGCAATTCTGGCGCGAAATAAACGGTGAAGTGACATCAGATTTGAAAAATTTATCATAATTAATTGATGCACTCTTTTAGCATGATTCCAACGCCAAAAGTTAGTTAAGATCTTGAGCTGTCTGTGGTTTAAAATTCAAATTCAAATTTGAAAGATCCAGCTCGACATAAATTTTTAAGTCACGCATTTGAAACCTCAAAATTCCAGTAGTACTGTTTTGATTTTATTAATCCAATTCTAGTGTCATTCATTAGGTTCAATTTGTGTGCTATCCTTTTGTTGTGTACCTTATTTTGTTTGTTTGTCAATTTTTGGTTCAATTACTCTTTCAAGTTGTCATATATCAACTCCTTTTGTTGTATTCCAATTTCAAATTGATTTTTGTTGCTTTAACTTTTGTTGACCTCATTTCTTGGTGGATAAGTAATTCAAAGGTGCATTGTTAAGTTTGGAGCTAACATCTTTAGTGAGAGATTTAGCACTTAGTAGGTGCTGTTTTGAATTCTTAAACTTGAATATCCTTGAGAGGTTGAGAAGAGGAAAACAACAAGTGAGATTAAACACTTACACAAAGAAAGAGTGCCAAAAGTAAAAGAAGGATTGCATATAATAGGGATTTCTAAATTTTGCCAATTCAATTTTCTTTGTATTTTCTTTGAGTTGTAATTTTCAAAACCTTGAATAATTAGTGGATTAATTGCGTAATTAGACGGTGAGTGTGTCTTTAATGTTCAAAGTGCCAAGAAGCCTCACCTTAGGAAACACCTAGTTTACAAGCTTTTCTAGATAGCAATTTGTTTTTCTATTAATTGTTTTTATTGCTTTGTATTGTTTGATTGCATAAAATTGTGTTTTCATTTTTTATTGTGCTCTAAGTGGATTACTTAGAGAAAGGTTTGTGAAAGTCTTGAAGGATAGAATTTGGCTAGGAAAGGCTTGGTACTTAAGTAATCCAAGTGATTCACCTCGCTTTCCTGGGAATCTACCTACATTACTCCATTTATCTTTCTCTTGGTTAATTGCTTTTAACACATAACTTTAACCATGTCTTCTCATTCTGATCATTCTAGTGAAAGTGATAGAGAGTCTATTAAATCTCTTTTGAAACAACTAGCACAAGACTTTCAATCACTTTCATATAGACAATTGCAATATGAGACCCAACTCAAAGAGAGGGACGAACATTTTGCTTTGATGCAAGAAGAGTTGAAAATGGTTAAAGAAAGGGATGAATACAACAAATCAAAAAAAAGTTCTCATGCATCTAGCTCTAGGGAAAATGATTCTTTTGGGGAACAAAACTTTAGAATTAATGACTATTATCAACCACCCCTAGGAAAGCAAGAAAAGAAAGCACTAAGGAGGTTAGGGTAGATCTACCTTATTTCCATGGGAAAGAAAATGTAGAAGCTTATCTAGATTGGGAAATGAAGGTAGAACAATTGTTTGCTTGCCATAGAGTAAGTGAGGAAAGAAAGGTACCCTTAGCCACCCTAAGCTTTCAACGTAATGCTATGTATTGGTGGAATGCCCTTGAGCAAGATAGGCGACTTCATAAGGACCCTCCCATAGAATATTGGAATGATCTTAGGGGAGCCTTAAGACGCCGCCATATTCCCTCCTATTATAATAGGGAGTTAATGGAAAAGCTCCAAAGACTCCAACAAAAGACTATGAGTGTAAAGGAGTATAGGTAGAAAATGGAATTATATATGATGAGAGCCTCAATTAGGGAGTCTGAGGCCACCACCATAGCAATTGAGTGAACTCAATCTTGAGATTAGAGATAAAGTTGAACTTTTACCCTATAGAGACTTGAATGATTTAATTCAACTTTGTATCAAATTTGAACAACAAAATTTAAGGAAAACTTCAAGTCGTAGAGAAGGTTCATACTCTAACTCCTATCCCAAGAGAGTATAAAAGGGAGGAAACCGCAAAGCAAAAATCTAAGGAAACTCCCAAAAATATAGATCAAGAAGTGATAACCTCATAACCCCGTAGCCAAGATACCAAATATTTTAAATTCTTTGGAAGAGGTCATATAGTTGCCCAATGCCCAAATACGAGAACCATATTCTTAAGAGGTAAGGATGTATATAGTAGCCAAAGTGACGAAGTTAGTGGGGAAGAAGAAAAAGAACATAATGAAGGGGCCTATCCATGTGAGGGTGAGTTAATGATGATTCGTAAAACCCTCAACAACCAACCTAGTATGAACCAAGAGACACAAAGGGAGAACATTTTTCACACAAGGTGTAAAGTTTTTGAAAATGTATATTCTCTCATTGTGGATAGTGGTTCTTGCTGCAACTATTGTAGCGCTAGGATGGTTGAGAAGTTAAATCTACACTTAATACCTCATCCCAAACCTTATAAACTTCAATGGATCAATGAAGATGGGGAATTAACTGTAGATCAAAAATGTGAAAGTCGAGTTTCCTGTGGAAAACTATAAAGATAAAGTTTTATGTGATATAGTTCCCATGGAAGCTTGTCATATTTTGTTGGGAAGACCTTGGCAATTTGATAAGAAAACAATGCACAATGGTCTTACCAATGAGATTACTTTCACTCACAAAGAAAAGAAGTTTGTACTTTATCCCTTATCACCTTCACAAGTGGTAAAGGACCAAGTGCAAATGAGAAAGAAAAAAAAAGGAAGAGAAAAAAAAAATAGAAAACCAAGAAAAAGCCCTTAGGGGAAAAGAGGCGTGGGAGAAGAGTGTTCCTTCCCACAAGGTCATTCAGAAAGAAGAAGAAAAATTTGAAAACAAGATTGAAAAATAATTCTATCTGAACAACCTTTAAGCCTCATGTTTTGTAAAGGAACACTTACATGCACTGTTTCACTTACTGAGACTTGTGTTCTACCTCCTCAAGTAAAAGATCTTTTAAAAGAATTTGATGACACATTCTATAAGTAAGGCCCTAGTAGACTTCCCTCTTTTAGAGGAATTGAACATCAAATAGATTTAGTTCCAGGAGCCAGTCTACCCAATAGACCAGCTTATAGAACTAATACTGAAGAAACTAAGGAGATAGAATCACAAGTGCATGATTTGTTGGATAAGGGTTGGGTTCAAAAGAGCCTAAGTCCTTGTGTTGTACCTGTCTTGTTGGTGCCCAAAAAAGATGGCAAGTGGCAAATGTGTTGTGATTGTAGAGCCATCAATAACATCACCATCAAGTATAAGCATCCAATTCCAAGAATAAATGACATGCTTGATGAATTGCATGGGTCCACCATATTTTCTAAAATTGATCTTAAAAGTGGGTATCACCAAATTAGGATTAAAGAAGATGATGAGTGGAAAACCGCTTTTAAAACTAAATTTGGACTATATGAGTGGTTAGTGATTCCTTTTGGGCTCACTAATGCACCTAACATCTTCATGAGGCTAATGAATCATGTCTTAAGGGATTGTACATGTAAATATGTAGTAGTTTATTTTGATGACATATTAGTATATAGCCAAATCCTAGAATCTCACCTAAGTCACCTTAGGGAAGTGCTCCTAGTGCTTAGAAACAATAGTTTGTTTGCTAATAGAGATAAATGTACTTTTTGTGTTGATAATGTAGTATCTTTAGGATTTATAGTTAACAAAAATGGGGTACATGTTGACCCCGAAAAAATCAAAGCCATCCAAGAATGGCCAATTCCACAAAATGTAGGAGAGGTTAGAAGTTTTCATGGATTAGCAAGCTTTTATAGAAGATTTGTGCCTAACTTCTCAAGTTTAGCTTCACCACTCAATGAGTCAGTGAAGAAAGACGCTCCATTTTGTTGGACCGAGAAGCAAGATCAAGCCTTCAAGAGGCTAAAAGCTCAACTCACTAATGCACCCATTCTAGCTTTACCAAATGTTGCAAAAACTTTTGAGCTAGAGTGTGATGCATCGGGAGTAGGCATAGAGGCAATGTTGTTGCAAGGTGGACACCCAATTGCTTACTTTAGTGAAAAACTTCATGGTGCCACCCTCAACTACCCAACCTATGATAAGGAGCTCTATGCACTTGTGAGGGCTTTAAAGACTTGGGAGCACTATCTAGTTTCTAAAGAATTTTTCATTCATAGTGATCATGAGTCTTTAAAATATTTGAAAGGTCAGCATAAGTTGAACAAACGTCATGCAAAATGGATGAAATTTCTTGAACAATTCCCTTATGTTATCAAGTACAAGAAGGGCAGTACAAACATTGTGGTTGATGCTCTCTCAAGGAGACACGCCCTATTTTCAAAACCTGGAGCCCAAATTCTTGGATTTGAAAACATAGTTGAACTTTACAAAGAAGATCATGATTTTGCATCCATCTTTGCTAAATGTGAACATAGAGCACAAGGAGGGTTTTATGTGTCTGAGGGGTATCTTTTTAAAGAATGAAAACTTTGCATACCCCAAGGAACACATAGAAAACTTCTTGTAAAAGAATCTCATGAAGGAGGTCTCATGGGCCATTTTAGAGTTGACAAAACTCTAGAGCTTTTAAAAGGAAAATTCTTTTGGCCACATATGACAAAATACGTTCAGAGACATTGTTTTAGATGCATATCATGTTTAAAAGCTAAATCTAAAACAATGTCTCATGGACTATATACTCCTTTACCTTTTGCAAGTGCTTCGTGGGAAGACATTAGCATGGATTTTATTTTAGGACTTCCTAGGACAGCAAGATGTTTTGATTCCATTTTTGTGGTTGTGGATCGGTTTAGCAAAATGGCACATTTTATTCCATGCCACAAGGTGGATGATGCTAATAATATCTCAAGACTCTGCTTTAGAGATGTGGTAAGACTTCATGGTCTACCTAGAAGCATAGTTTCTAATAAAGATCCAAAATTTATAAGTCATTTTTAGTGAACCCTTTGGGCAAGACTTGGAACCAAAATGAACTTTCAACTTCTTGTCATCCTCAAACAGATGGACAAACGGAAGTTGTAAATCGATCTCTTGGAACTATGCTTAGGGCAGTCATGAAAGGCAACCATAGATCTTGGGATGAGTATCTTCCCCATATTGAGTTTGCATACAATAGAGTAGTCCATAAAACTACTAATATTTCTCCATTTGAGGCTGTTTATGGGTTTAATCCTCTTACTCCTTTAGATTTGTTGCCACTTCCTAATCCACAATAATTTGTGCATAGGGAAGGAGTAACAAAAGCTGAATTTATTAAGAAAATGCATGAGAGGATTAAAGAATAAATACAACAACAAATAGAGAAATATGTAAAACATAAAAATAAGGGGAAAAGAGAGATAATCTTTGAAGAAGGAGATTTAGTTTGGCTTCATCTTAGGAAATATAGATTTCCAACTAAGAGAAAGTCCAAACTTAGTCCCCGGGGTGATGGACCTTTCCAAGTTCTCAAAATTATCATCAATAATGCATACATTCTTGATTTACCTAAACAATATGGAGTTCATAAACTTTTAATGTTATGGACTTAATGCCTTTTGTAGGAAGTAATGAAGAAGAAAAAGTAGAAGCATTGGATTTAAGGACAAATCATTTTCAAGATGGAGGGGATGATGGAAGAGGCCCAAGGACAAGCCCAAATGGAAGCCCAATAAAGAGAAGATCTGGCCCAACCACTAGATCCATGGCCTAGAAGAATAAAAAAGATTGGAATACTGCTACTGATGGCAGGGAAACCTTCTTGTACATGTTTAAAATGCCATAACTCTAGTGTAGAGTAGGGTTTAATTTTTGTCAAAGTAGAATAGGAAATTTTATTTGTTATTTTTTTAAGTAAAATTTGGTACCTAATAACTAACCTAGGTTAAATTAGGGTTCCTTGAACACCTAATTTAACCAAGGCCGGTTATGACCAAGCCATGGAGAAGAGTGCACATGTTCCACATGTGCTAAAAGCTTTCCATCACATGCTCCATGTGCTACGTCCAGATAGGCGCCAAATTCAAATGCAACCTTCATTTGCATTTAGCTTTCATTTCACTTGTATTTGGCTTTTCCAATTTCGGCCCTCCAATGCTATAAAATGAGGTGTTTAGCTCTCATTTTGCAAGATTAATCTTGAGTGAATTGCTGCCAAAATTATGCCAATTTTGCTCTTTGTCTCCTACCTCCCTAGGATAGACATTTTAGTCTTCATCCTTCACCTACATCAAGTGAGATGACCTCACCACTCACTCTCCACACCTAGCATGCACCTTCAAGGAGTCCAGCTCTCTACGTGAGATCCTTGCTCATTCTCCTCCATTGAAGCTTCCACCACTCCACCAAAGAAATTGCAAACGGATGAAGGCACAACTCCATCAGTTTGGAAGTCTTAATCATATACCAGCACAAGAGTTACAAGGAATCATTTCTCCATGGCCATTTGCTAAGTGGGGAATGGATATCCTTGGTCTATTTCCACTCGGACGTGGACAAACCAAATTCATGATTGTCGTTGTTGATTACTTTACTAAATGGATAGAAGCAGAAGCTTTGACAAAAATAACTACCCAGCAAGTTCAAACATTTTTGTGGAAAAATATAATTTGTAGATTTGGAATCCCGCACACTATTATAACTGACAATGACCGACAATTCATTGATAAAAAGCTTATGGAATTCTATGCAGATTTAGGAATTAAGTCCACCACAACTTCAGTTGAGCATCCACAAACAAATGGACAAGCAGAAGCAGCAAACAAAATTATTCTTGGACAACTAAAACGAAGATTAGGAAGTGCGAAAGGATTATGGCCAGAGAAATTACCAGAAATATTATGGGCATATAGGTGTACTCCGCAAACTTCAATTGGCGAAACACCATTCAATCTTACATATAGCATTGATGACATGTTACCAATAGAAATTAATGAGCCAATATTATGAAGACAAATAAAAGACTGGAATATCAACAATGAATGTTTAAGAACAGATTTAGATCTCATTGAAGAACTTAGAGAAAAATAAAAAATCAAAGAAGAGGCAGTAAAGAGAAGAGCATAAAAAAGGTTTAGTGCCAAAGTAAAACCTAGAAGTTTTAAAGAAGGAGATCTAGTTTGGAGGATGCGAACTGATGCTCAAAATGATCCACAACAAAGGAAGTTAGCGTCTAATTGGGAAGGCCCTTTCAGAGTTTTAGAAAATTTGAAAAATGGAGCTTACAGGTTGGAAACACTGGAAGAGAAGGCAATACCAAGAACGTGGAACGCAAGTCATTTAAAGTTTTATTTTAGCTAGAAGATGATGTAAAGAGTTTCTTTTTGTGTACAAACTTATTATATAATGAAGATATTTCACAAGTCGAAAAAATTTGCCTAAAAAAAGTTCAGTATTAAGAGCCTCTCGGTCTTTGATGATTTCACTCCAGGTGAAGCCCTCCCGAGAGAAATATATTATAATATTTTGGTCATGGATGATTTCATTACAAATGAAACCCTACCAAAGAAAGCACTCTAAAAATTTCTTGGGCTTGGATGATTTCACTCCATGTGGAACCCTCCCGACAAATCTATCTTAAAAGTATCTCAATTATGAATAAATTCATTCTTCGTGAAATCTATTCTATTCAAAGCAACTTGGAGAGCATATTATGAATAAAACGAAAAGTTAAAATTATAAATTCGTTAAACACTTACGTTTTTAAACAATTGCATTAGTCGAGAGGTTTGACCGAAAGGTTGTGAAGTACGTTAAGCATTTACGTTTTCAATCATATTAACCGAGAGGATCGACCGAAAGGTTATGAAGTACATTAAACATGTACGTTTTTAACCAATCAGTTCAAACCGAGAGGTATGATCGAAAGGTTGTGAAGTACGTTAAGCATTTATGTTTTTAATCATATTGGCCGAGAGGTATGACCGAAAGATTATCCATTTCTTTACACATTTATGCTTTTTTAGATAAAACCATACCGAGAAGAGTACCATAAAAAATATCAGTTTAAGTACTTTCATTCATGGTCAAAATCTCTTTAAACAATTGTTTTAAGTAACGCGAAGAGAGTTAGACCGAGAGGTATGACCGAAAGGGGTTATTAATTTACTTAGCCAAATCGTTTAAAGATTAAATTGATTGAGTTGTTCGTGGTAAAGACACAAGAATGAATAATTAAAAAAATAATAAAGCTGAAAAGTTTTATATTAAATAAACTGTAGAGTAATAGATTAGTGTAGCCATAGCGGCACTCAAAATGATTTGAAACTCGAAAGCTAAGCAGGATCTATAACAAAAAATCGAGTTAATACTTATTCAGTTCAGTTCATGATGTTAATTTATGTTGCATCTTCATCCAGAATCTCGTTGATAGGAATCAGTTCACCATTATAAAAGTCCTTTTTGACATCAAAGTTTCCTTCATCAACAGGAATTTTGTAAAAATACTTGGCTTGTTGAAGAGCTTTGTCCAAACCTAATTTATGTTGCTCAATGACAAAGCTTTCGTCTTCAGAAAGGTTCGCCTTCATTTGATTTATTTCTTTTTCCATGAGTTGGATGGTGTTATTGTCATTCTCTTTAGTAGTAGACAATTCCAACAACTTTTTCTTCAAACTTTGACTTTCCTTTTGAATTTACATTTTTTCTTCATCACTCTTTAGCTTTTCGGCATTCAACTCAAAAATCTTATTTTCAAGATTCTTTTTTTCAGTCTCTCGCTGAATATTCAAAACATTTATTTCTTTCACCTAAAGGGTTAAAAACTTAATCTTTTCATTTGCTTCAGCAAGTTCATTCTTCATTTTTTCAAACTCAGCAGAAGAAATACCATTTGCACTTTTTTCTTTCATCATTTTTCCAATTAGCAAAGTCTGACTTGAAAGCTCGATAATCAAATCAGTCAAAGATGGAGCATTGAATGCCTTGAGCATATTATACAAAGGTTCATCAATAGTAGTCTGAATAAATTTTGAAAACCTAGTAGTAGCAGCAAAGATTGAATATGGAAGTGGTTGTGATGAACTTCCTTGAACATGGTAATGACGCCGAGAATACGAATGAGATATTCTACAGCTTTGATCTATTTTCTTGTTTTTCTTTGAAGGACCAGCAATATGATCATCATTTAAAGGCTCAACTGCTTCGACTCGAGAGATAGGTTCAACATCTTCTATCTCCACCGCATGATCGACAACTGGTTCAGGATGAGGAGTTAAATCACCTGTTTTGCTCATGAGTTTCGAGAAGTAAGACCGAGCTTTCGGATTAGTGGCCGCCATTAAATCTGAAAATCAATAAAACATTTAGCAAAGTTAAAAATATCTTACTACGTAACAAAAGTTTGAACAAATACATACCAATGAAATCTTTTCGTGGCGTTTTTGAAGTATATAATCGTAACAGAGCGTGGGTAGGAATCTGGTAAGAGAAGTGACCGAGAACTTCGATCACACGATGATCCTCGGTGTCCATTGAGTGGTATGACCAGGAGTTGAACTTCAAAGGATGGTTAGTCCAATAGAAAGGAAATTTTGGGGTATCACCATTAAAGAAATATTTCCTTCCATCTTCCTCTATCAAAATCTTGAAAAAAAAAAAACCCTTTAAAGTCCTTATATGAGGAAGTTAAGGGTTTGAGAAAACAAATTCTAGATTTACTAATTAAAGACAACCAGCCTGGTCGTTTACCAGGCCGAGAACTATAGTAATACAAAAAAGATTTTGGAATGGGAGAAAGTGATAATAATTTACACAAGAAGCTAAAAGCTTGCATAGAAGCCCAACTGTTAGAATGAAGTTGGTAGGAGAAATATTAAGAAAATTAAGTACACCCATTTGGAAATCATTCAATGGAAATCGAATGTGAAGATCATTAAAAAAACATGCATAAAAATAAATAAAAAAATCACTGTTGTCATTCTCACGACCATGACAAGTTATCAACATTCCCAGCACGCCAAAAAGAAATTATATCCTCAACAATATTAGAAGAATAGATATGGGTATGAAAGAAAATCACGAAGCTCTTTCGAGGAACAGTACCGAGAGAAAAATTCTCGGACTTTAGGATTAACCCAGTTATAACCAAGACGAGGGTTTATTTTTGGTGCAATCCTTTCGGCCATGTTGGCTACGATAGCGTTAGTGGCTTCATTTGAATCTTTCGTACATGAAAGAGTAGCAGATGGGGAGATGGAATCGGGATCTCGATCAGCTCGTATCACTCGTCCAGTAGATTCACCACTCGCGCTCGAAAATCCCGTAAATTCATTAGAAACGTAAACAGAGCTCGAGATAGACATTATACCTTTGAAACAATTTGCTGGACCTTTCAGAAAATAACAAGATAAGATAGCACCAAAAACAACAAATGAAGTAAGATATTTATAATGGAAGTAAAACCATAAGTTTGAAACGTCACATCTTAAACCATTAAAATACTTTGCATCTAACGGTTGGGTGAATTGTTCACATCAAATCATTTGTTTTGATCAAGAAAAACATGCAAAACGAGACATTTAATGCAAAATCAAAATGTTTTCTAAATAAAGATTTTCTCTGACACATTTTTAATTTTAGGCATAAAGTTTTTCTAAATAAATAAAAATCTTTATGCATGGGGGCTAATGTATTGCTAGGATCGAGAGGTATGATAGAAAGAATATACCGAGAGGTTATGCCGAGAACTATATATATAAATGATAAAATAAACATATATATATAATCACTATAGCAAGCCCAATTTAATAAGGCCCAAATTAATGGATGTGTTTAAAATAATAAGTGGTGCAGAATGAAAGGCCCAAATAAGTTATAAGTCTAATAAGATAACCTTATAAATAGAGGATCAACCCAAGAGGTCAGGAGGAGTGAATTTTATCTAATGAATATATAAACTATTTTTGACTTTGGCATTAGAGCTCCTTGCATTGCAGGTACACACACCCAACTCTGAGAGGAGAAGGCGAAAACCCAACCTGAAGAGATCAACCCGTGAAGATTGTGTCATCAACTTGAACAAGAGTCATCGACCCCTTTTTGCAATAACATACATAACTATTAAAAAATATGTTGATATTGATCATGATATTAATTATAATTAATTATTTTTTAAGTATGATAGTATTTTTAAATAATATTATTTTTATGTAATGTAATTTTAAAATAATAACATTTTCAATAGTGAAAAAGTTATTTAACGATAACAACTAAAAATGTAAGTTATAATTTAAATTAATGATAATAAGTTAACATCATAAATATGCATTTAATTATTTAATGTAATAATAATTATTTTTATGAGATGGAAATAATTTTCCAATGAATATTGAAACCATTAGACAAGAAGAATTGATAATTTTAAATTAAAAATCGAAAAATCAGTATGTGTAAAATAGACAACTTTTTTATATAAATTCATTAATAATAAAATTACTTATTAATTTATATATATTTTTATCAAGCAAATAATTTTCAAAAATGTTGAAAATTGGAAAATCATGAACATTTAAATATTGTGACCATGATCAAGCTATATGAATGAATACATACTGTGAATAGTAGCTGATAAAGATTTTTTGGCACATTGCTAGGTGAGAAAAAAATCATCATTTAGATTAATTTGAATGATAACATAAATTTATTTGCTCCTCCTTATTTAATAAATAAGGATCCATTAAAAAAATTGGCTAGAAATGTAGCTTTCATTTCTCTTTCATAGTTAGTCAAAGGCAGATGTTTTGCCAGATTTATGCTGAAGAAAAAGCAAAAGCAAGCTTTTAAAGCTTCTTTCATTCTTTTCTCCAAATTTAAGTGTGTAAATGTAAAACAAAAGTTTATTGTGAAGATAGGGATGGCAAAGCGGACCGTTTTGTCCCTTATAGATCCGTCGGTTTTTAAAATGTGGATTGAGTTGATCTGTCTTATATAATGAGCGAGTGCTAGATTCTTTATTCCGTTTTATATAAAAGTTAGTCTGCGGATTTGTGGGTCAGTCTGTATTTTTATTTTTTTTTTAGAAATTCAGTGTAAATATTTTTTACTTTTTGTTCTTGAAAAATTGTCAAATTAAATTAATATATTTGCTACTATCAAACATCAATATTTTGTTTCCATTTCAAATATAATCAAACATCACTTAAGATAAAAAATCAAATATCAATATTCTTTTATTTTAAAAACATTAAAAACATCTAATTCAAAAATATTAAGCATAAACACCACTACAATTAACATAGTTAATTAAAAAAATATTAATATTTTTTTTCTAGTCCAAGTTATCAGTGTCAAACCCAACCCAAATCAACACATAAATCTTTTCTTTTTGTGGATTAACGGGTCAGTCTGACCACCCCATTGTTGATCCGTGTAGGCTGTGGATTATCCACAACGAACTAAAACGGGTCATTAGGTTGAAAAACTGAGTTCACTCCACATTTTTAATTAAGGAACCGTGAACCAACCCGCATAACCCGTCCCATTTTACCACCCTAGTGAAGGAAGGAGTGTTCTTTTGTTTTAAAGAATATTTTAATATAGTTTATAAATATGAATCTTTTAAAACTAAATGAATTATTTATTTAATAACTTTTTTAAAATTCTTATTAAAATAATATTTTTATGGATAATGTTTGTACGTTACTTTAATGTTTCACGTACATCTTACACGTCCACCATCGGATAAGCACGAGATGGTGGAGAAATAGTTGCAGAAGTACACACGTCCTCTTATACCATTCATTGTTTATTAATATTTGTTTAAATAAAACAAAGGCAATTATTTATTTTTCTATTCCAAAATAGTAAACCTTTATGTTTTCTATCTATATTTTTTAATCAATATGTCTGCTTTTTATATACTATTTTTAGTTTTTTTGGATTTTATAATTAAACTCATTAGGACCAGAAAGGTTTAAAATAACAAATAAAAATGTAAAATTTCTTCAATTTAATCCATAAAACAGTGAATTATTAAGATTCGTGAAAATCTAAAAGAAACTCCTGACATGTTGCCATCTCACATCACATCACATCACATATGTCTCTGCTGAATAACATTTTATTTTGTTTAATTTTTCAACAATAGCATCATTAATAAAACATTGTGTTTAGATTGTTTATTTATTAGAGTCAGTATCGATCCATAAATTGTATCAGGTAAACATACTCCTTAATATAAAGTAAGATAGTATGTATTACTTTACATACAAATTGTCAGATACACGCATTGATTAGGATAAGACTTGGAGCTTACCATATACAAACTCAGAAAATTGATCAAACCAAAACCAATATTCAACCCTGCTTATTGAAAACTTTCTATTTTTTTGTGTGTTTTTCTTGTTAAATTGTTTTTGAAGCTGGAAGAAAGCATAAGATTTGGTGTTCCCTCCGTTCTCTGCTCACGTTTTCAAGGAACATCCAACCACCCCATTTGAGATACTGTAATGGCAGAAAGTTTAGAATCAATGGGAGTAGTACCAGTGAGGGGTGGATCGTGGAAAGCTCATATGGGCATGTTACTGTCGCAGGCATTCTATGGTGGCTACCATGTAATCACCAAAGTGGCCCTTAATGTTGGGGTGAACCAACTAGTTTTCTGCTTCTACAGGGATCTTCTTGCCTTCACTATTCTCGCTCCTCTCGCTTTTTTTCTTGAAAGGCATGCACTTTTTCCCTCTCCTTCAATCCTAACTCATATGCTATAGTGGGGGATGAACTATAAAACTTTTCTTCACAATCCCAAAGGAATTTGACTTTTTAATAGTAAGTATTTTGAGAATAGGGAAATTTCTGATTTGTTACCTGTGTAGAAATTCTGAAATGACAATTAAACTGAAAAAGGCAATAAAAGTGTCTTTTTCTTTAATTTGTTTTCCTTCATCCCTGTTTTATGCAAAAATTTAAAGATGCTGTACATATTGCTCGTTCGCATCTTGCCTTCAACTTTTACTGATTGATAGAAATTTGGAATTTTTTAGAAGGCTTTACACGGTTGGATCGGATGCTTTAAGCCTTAAAACACCTTTGGTACTATTTACTGAGCATATTCCAATTTGGGCAGTAGCATGTTCCTAATTGTTAAAGATGTATTGTGTGTTTTTATCTAAATGGCTAACCTTTTGGAAATAGTTGGTTCATGAATACTATTGGAGCAATTATGACC
>Ga0123342_1002198_pt1 | contig 32660 bp, 29 predicted proteins | sample Turbeawhitnodule_FD_89960 | JGI IMG/M metagenome (GOLD analysis project Ga0123342, IMG submission 89960) | Root nodule microbial communities of legume samples collected from Mexico - Turtle bean Mexico white nodule | ecosystem: Host-associated > Plants > Roots > Nodule | place: Mexico: Nepantla... | reverse complement strand
GCCGAAGTTGTGCATCATCGCCGTCCTTGAAGAACAGAAGGTCATTGGAAGTGAGGGGCGATGTGGATGAGGACACGTGGAAGGCCAATATGATCGCCAGTCGATAAAGCGGCGATCTCTGTGCGTACATAGTCGGTGGTCGCCGAAGTTGTGCATCATCGTCGTCCTTGAAGAACAAAAGGTCATTGGAAGTGAGGGGCGATGTGGATGAGGACACGTGGAAGGCCAATATGATCGCCAGTCAATAAAGCGGCGGCCTCCATGCGTGCATAGTCGGTGGTCGCCGAAGGTATGCATCATCACCGTGACCAACATGATCGCCGGTCGATGAAGAGGCGGTTTCCGTGCGTGTGTAGTCGGGGATCGCCGAAGTTGTGCATCATTGTCGTCTTAGAAATGAAGTGGTGATCTCTGAGCGTGCGTAGAAAATAGGGTTTAGGTTTTGTAAAGGGTTGGGATACCCCTCTTGTATCCCCTTAATTTAAATTAATTCTTTGCTGATAAAAAAAAAAAAAAAACCAGGTCGAGGTTGACCGGTAGGCTTTCCTCGTTTAGGGTGAGATCGAACATTTGCCGTCGTATGGTGGGCTCGGCCACCTCAACCGGGATCATGGCCTCGGTTCCGTATGTCAGGCTGTAGGGTGTTTCTTGCGTGGTAGTTTGGGGGGTGCACCTGTACGCCCATAGTACCTCGATCAGCTCCTCGGTCCATCGGTCCTTTGCTTTGCCTAGCCGCTTCCTTAGCTCGTTAAGTATGACCTTGTTGGTGGCCTCGGCCTGCCCATTGGTTTGCGGGTGTTCCACCGAAGCCGTGATGGACTTGATGCCCAGGTCGTCATAGAAGGATTGTAGGCCTCGGTCAATGAACTGTCGGCCATTGTCAATTATTATTGTGTGCGGGACGCCGAATCGGCAGACAATGCTCTTCCACACGAAGTTCTGTGCGTTTTTTTCCGAGATCGAGGCAAGGGGTTCGGCCTCGATCCATTTGGTGAAGTAGTCGACTCCCACCAATAGGAACTTGGTCTGCCCTTTCCCCGGGGAGAAGGGGCCGATGATGTCCATCCCCCAAATGGCGAACGGCCATGGGGAGATGATGTTGTGCAGTTCTTCCAGCCTGGTGTGGTGGAGGGGACCAAACTCTTGACACTTGGCGCATTTCTTCACGTATTCGGCGCAGTCGCCTTGTACGGTCGGCCAGTAGTAGCCGGCCCTCAAAACCTTGGCGACTATCGTCCTCGCCCCGGCGTGGTTCCCGCAGTCCCCCTCATGGATCTCGGCCATAATGTATTCGACTTGTGTGTTGGTGATGCATTTTAGCAGGGGGTCGAGTAACCTCTCCGATACAGATCTTCGTTGATCATGGTGTATCGGGCGCATTGTTGTTTCATCGCCCTTTCTTGGCCGGCCTTGGATGTGCCGTCCGTTAGGTACTGGATTACGAGTGTCATCCAGTTGTCGGCCTCGGCCTCTTCCTCCTCTATAGCCAGGCACTCGGCCTCGGCCTCCGTCACGCTTGGGTGTCTCAGCCATATTTGTATGACTGACCTCTGATGGCTCTTCTTTTTGGCGATCGAGAGCTTGGACAGGATGTCGGCCCTTTTGTTGTCCTCTCTCGGTATGTGTTGCAGGGGTGCTTTGCTGAAGCGGGCGATACTGTTTTTGGCCGCGTGGTAGTATCGCTGCAGCAAAGGCTTTTTAACCTCGAAATCTCCATTGACCTGGCCGACCATCACCTTGGAGTCGCTTTTGCATGTAACCTCGCACGCCGCCATGTCGTAGGCTAGGTTCAGCCCGGCCAGCAAGGCCTCGTACTTGGCCTGGTTGTTGGTCGCCTGGAATCCGAACTGGAGGGCTTGTTCCAAGAAGAGGTCGCCCGGCCCCTCCAGGACGACTCCCGCTCCACAGGCTGTTTTATTTGAGGAGCCGTCCACAGAGAGAGTCCACCCGCCCGGGAGGGTGGGTAGCGGTGCAGCTCAACCGAGAAGTCGGCCAAGCATTGAGACTTGATGGCGCCCCTCGGTTCGTAGCGTATGTCGAACTCGGAGGGTTCGACTGACCATCCTATCATCCTCCCTGCAAGGTCCGGTTTAGACAAAATTTTAAAAATAGGGTAGTCGGTTCTTACAGTTATGGTCGGGCCTCGGCTTCTGGATGACGGTCGGGGATGTGAGGAACTCCTTGAATTGTTTGAAGATTTCTTCACTTTGGTCGTCCCAGACGAATTTTTTACCTTTTCGGAGCAACTGGACAATCGGCCTTGTCCTCTCGACCAGACGGGGGACGAACCGGGAGAGGGCGGTCAGCCGCCCCAGGAGCTGCTGTACCTCCTTGATACTGTTCGAACTTCGCATGTTGAGTATGACCTGACATTTGTCGGGGTTGGCCTCTATCCCCTGGTGGGTGAGCATGAAGCCCAGGAACTTCTCTCCCTCGATCCCGAAAGTACATTTTTCGGGGTTAAGCTTCATGTTGACTCCTCTTAAAGCCCTGAAAACCTCATCCAGGTCTTTCAGGTGTTGATCGAACGAGTCGGACTTTACGACTATGTCGTCCACATACACTTCTACCGCCCGGCCGATGAGGTCTTTGAAGACTTTGTCCATGAGGCGCTGGTAGGTCGCCCCTGCTTTCTTGAGGCCGAACGACATGACCTCGTAGTAGTAGTTGGCGTCGGCTGTCATGAAGGCCGTTTTCTCCTTGTCCCTCGGGTGCATGCTTATCTGGTTATAGCCAGAGTAAGCGTCCAGGAAGCTCATAATTTTATGGTCGGCCGTCCCATCCACCAGTCGGTCAATGTTCGGGAGGGGGTAGGTGTCCTTCGGACATGCGCTGTTGATGTTTCGGTAGTCGACGCACATCCTCCAGTTACCGTTCAGCTTGGTGACCATGACAACGTTGGCTAGCCATGTCGTGTATCGGGCCTCCCTTATGAATCCAGCCGACAGGAGCTTGCCGGCCTCCTCCTTCGCTGCGAGTCGCTTTTTGTTGCCCAAGTCCCTCTTCTTTTGGGAGATCGGACGGGCTTCCTTGAATATTGACAATCGATGGGTGATGACATCTGGGCTCATCCCCGGCATGTTGGCCGGCGTTCATGCAAACATGTCGATATTCTTTTTCAGCGCGGCATGCATGATCTCGGCCTCGGCCGCTGCCAAGGCTGTTCCTACAATTGTGCTGTGTTCTTCGTCGAGGAGGGGGACTTTCCTCAATTCTTCTCTTGCCACTAGTCTGTCCTCGGTCGCCCTAGGATCGAGGTCCACCAATGCCACGGTTGGCTCTATCTCCCTCGGTCGGTCCTTCCTGGGGGAGCGTTCTTTTCGAGAGGACTTCCTCACTCTGAGGGGAGAGGTGCCGACCCTTAGGGGCTCCACCCGGAGGCTTTCAGCGTAGCACTCTCGTGCTTCTTTCTGGTCTACATGAACTGTGAGAATGTCCCCTGATCTTGAAGGAAATTTCATCGCGAGGTGAGGGGTTGATACTATGGCCATCAGCTGGTTGATGGAGGGTCGGCCGAGGAGGATGTTATAAGAGGTGTTGGCGTTGATGACCAGGTATCGGATTTTGATGGTCCTGGTGCTCTTCCCCTCTCCGAAGGTGGTGTACAAGTCGATGTAACCCTTGGTGCCCACCCTCTCGCCTGAGAATCCCACCACGTGGTCGTCGTATGGCATCATCTCGGCCTCGGCCATCCTCATGGCCTTGAAAGTTTTCCAGTAAAGGATATCTACCGAGCTTCCTTGGTCCACAAGGGTCTTTCGTATGGTGAATCGGTCTATGTCGACCGCTATCACCATCGAGTTGTCTTGCTGGCGGTAGTCTACGCCTTTGAAGTCCTCGTCCGTGAAAGTGATGGGTGGCATCCTCGGCCAGAATGCCACCGCGTTCACCTGATGTACCGCCCGGAGGTGTTTCTTCCGAGCGTTGTTCGTGTTTCCTTCCCCGGCGAAGCCGCCGGCTATAGTGTTGATAACCTCTCGATTACCTCTCCTATCGGCCTCCCTTGGGGGGTTGTCCCTCGCGGGTTGTCGATCGCCTCTGTTGTCTCGATCATTTCAGCCGCGTTGGGGTGACCTCGTCCGCCTGGGTGGATCCGCCCGGCGAGGTTGGTCTCATCCAGAATCCTCCCCCTCTGGGTTGTCAGGGGTGTGTATCTTGAGAATCGAATTGGCCGATCTCGATTCTCCCGTCGTCGGTCATTTTTTTGCATCGGTCGCCCTTGGCGGTCCTTTTCTTCCTTCCTCTCTCCGCCGGCCTCGGCACGGGCCTGGTTGCGAAATTCTCTTAGCTCTTCCAGTTGCATGTATTTGGCAGCTCTCTTCCTCAGCTCGTCCAAACTGTCGATCGGATGCATGCACAGGTTGTCGGCAAAGGGTCCTCGGCGCAGGGCCGTCAGCATGTGGTGCATGGCCACGCCCGGGCTCAGATTCTGGATGCTCATTGCCACTTTGTTGAACCTATCCACAAAGGTTATCAGCGACTCTCCCTTCTCCTAGCGGATGCCTACCAGAGCGATGGAGGTCAGATGGTGCGGCCGGCTGGTCGCGAACTGAGTTTCAAACTTTGCGACGAGCGTGGCGAAGCTATCGATGGAATCGGGTGAGAGCTTGGTGAACCAACTAAGGGCTGCACCCTTCAAGGATGTGGGGAACACTCGGCACAGGACGACGTCGTCCGAGGTGTAGAGACTCATATGGGTGGTGTAGGCGTGCATATGCTCGTCCGGGTCGGTCGACCTGTCATACCGGTCTCGGTTGAAACCCTTCCACTTCCAGGCAGTGGGACTTCGATGATGGTGTTGGTAAAGGGGTGTCGGCGGTTCAGGTCGACCGTCAGGGTCGTCCGGGTGGACCTCATCAGGCACGACTCGTTTCCCATCTCGGTTTCCCGGGGAGGGGGTCGGCCTCTCGTCCCCTCGGCCACATCCGGGTCGGGGGGAGAGGTGTATGACCTGCCGACAACATTCGTCGGTATGACGAAGGGTCCTCCCTCCCCCAGCTTCTTCTTCATCTCTTCGTTCTCCCTACGGAGAACTTGCAGCTCTTGCTCGTTTTTCTGAGCAGCCTCCTCTGTCTTCCTTCTCATCTTGGCCATCTCTCTCTGGAGAGACAGAAACAGCATCGTCTGGTCGGCTTCGGTCATTCTCTCCATGCTTCTGGTTGAGACCATCTACTTTTTTCCTTCAGCTAGTTTCCCTCGGCCCCACGGTGGGCGCCAATTGTTCCTGCTAAGGAGATGGGACCTAGAGAACTATTGAAGTCTTCTTCTCCTTCCTTCGGTCGGGCAGATGACTAGGTGATGAACTGTGATTCTTCTCGTCCTCCTGCTTATCCTTCGGTACTCGGCACTCGGTCTTCGGACAAATCATCGGATGGTGGGGGTACCTGTGAAGGCACTCCGACGCTCAAGTCAGTAAAGCGGGTGGTCAGCTCTCAGGCAGGTGAACAGTAATAAATGACATACCTTACTCCTTGGGATGCGTGCTATTTATATTATTCTAATGGGCCTACCTTGTTGGGCCCGTTTATCGAGATATATACCGCTTAGGGTCGCATTATCTAATTCCTAATGATAGATTAACTTCACTGATAATGCTTTGAGCGTTAACTGTAATGGGGGTCGGCCGTCGGCCAAATCATCATGACATGGGTCGGCCATCGGCCATATTCCAGTGGTCTTGATTGTCTCAGCCAAGCCTTCTAAGGTCTCGGTCTCTCGGCCAAGTCTTTTGAGGTCTCGGCCAGGTTCCCTTGGTCTCGGTCAAGTGGACCTGACCTCGCCCATACCGGTAAAAAACATTAAAATTCAGAAAAAATATGAATATTTAAAATTGTTTATTTTTTTATTATTTATGATAAAATTTTAAAGTATAATTTTTTTAATTTTTATTTGTATTTTAGTTTTTTTTAAAAGAAAAGAGAAAAAAAAATGTTAGACCCAACCCAATTTTGTTTCTTTAAAAGAAAATAATAAGATAATAATATATAATAAATTAAAAACTAAAAATGGAAAGAGAAAAAACGATTTTCTCTTGTAACCCATCCCTTCATTCATGATTCACACGGTTTTGTTTTTCACTCTCATATTTCATACCAAATACTCTCTCACGTCTCACTCATTACACATTTCATACCATTTTTTTGTGCGCTATTTTGAAAAGATGGGAGTGCACTAGTATATGAAGACAGCTTCTTCCTACACCTCTATGACTTCTTCTGCCACCCTATACTAAAAGCGCAATTATTATTATGCCCTTTAGTAAAATAAATAAAAAAAAGTTATTTTAACCTAATTCCAGTTGTGTTTCACTGTGCCTCTTTTACTCTCCAGCTTTCACTCTCCACGCCACAGACACCCCTCCCACCTCCTTCCAAGCTTACTTCTTCTCTCCACTCCTTCTCTCAAAATTCTCATCCTTTCTAAACCTCTCATTCTCCAGTGCCATTTTCATTCATAGGTTAGTAAGTTTAATTTTACTAGTTTTGTGCATATTAGAAAGCGTTTGTGGTTTGTGCGTTTGTGCTCCTTCACAAAAATAGGCACCGGATTATGTATTTCGGTACATTTTAACAACAAATGTATTCCCGATTATGGAATCCGTAAGTCAAATTTTGACAGTGAAACAAGTTCTGCATTGTGTACTCCATAAGTCATATTTGAAGTTTCAAAATGACTTTCGGATTGTGTAATCCGTAAGCCAAATTCAAATTTCAACATGAGTTCTGGATTTTGTAATCCATAAGGCATATATCAAGTTCAAAATTGACTTTCGGATTGCGTAATCCATAGTTCATTTAGTATCGGATTACACAATCTGGAAGTGTGATTTTGCTACGTTCCAGATCCAGTACGGATTATCTAATCCAGAACACTCTTGTTTTATGCGTAAAGAATCGGATTGTGTAATTCGGTGATCTAACGACTTAGTAGAATGAGAAACACTGCCGCCTGCACCAGCACGTTACCACCGCCGACCACTAGCTCAAACAACACCTCAAGGAGCATGCACCACCACCACCACACCAAACACCTTCTCTTTCACTCAGCACCTCCACCACACCATGCACCTTCTTTTTCACTCGCGGACAATGTGAAACAACTTTAATTTTTATCTTTTTACTGAAGGACAATTTTGATATTTTAAAAGTTTATGGAGGTGCCCGAAGAAGTCATGGAGGTGCAGGAATAAACTGTTGTATATGAAATGCTGTTTCACCTAGTTGGCACTTAAAATTGTGTTTGTTTCTTTGCAATGTATTGTTTAGGAGCATGGAACTAGACAGATGATACATGTTTTGATTAGTGTATCTAAGTGCAAGTATGAAGGCGAAAAAATTAGTGAGTGGGTATTTTTTTCTCCTCTCAATCAATCGTAAAGAAACTCGAGTAAAGTGTTGTGAACACAAATCATTTTATTTCATTGCTCTCAATTCATAATCGATTATTCATGAATGATAAATAATGTTATAAATGAAACATAATCGATTATTCATTTATTTTAAAGACATAATAATTATGTAATGTGTTAGAAATAATCGATTATTCATAATCGATTATGTATTATGTTTAGGGTTTAGGTTATCAACGAGCAAAAAAATAAAGATGGGGACAACAAGAGATCGTGGGAGAGGTAAGGAGGCAATGTGGAGGGGGAAGAGGGAAGAAGTCTGGAGAAGAGAGGCAGACCTCAAGATAACATCATCGGTGAATAACTCTGGGGAAGGGAGCTCAACAACCTTCTTTTTCTCGAACTTCCCTGACAGCCATGGACAGTACGACATGTTTAGGATTTTCAGAAAATGGGCCAGAGTGAAAGAGGTGTTTATTTCCAGGCGGCTGAATAGGTGGGGAAGAAGATATGGCTTTGTGAGATTCTACCCAGTCCCAGATGAGGCTAAACTGGAAAAGAAACTGGACCAGATTTATATTAGCAACTTGAAACTACACGTTAACTTCCCAAAATATAGGAGAGCAGAGGTTGAAGTTCAGAAAGGAAAACCAAGTTCATCTGGACATGGTATCTCTCGAGCTAGGAGCACTAAAGGTAAGATAAAGGAGAAGGAGGTCTGGCGGGGTTACAGAACAGTCCGGAAGGATGAGACCTAAAAACCTAAACAATCCTATGCTGAGATTGCGCGTAAGCATTCAAAAAGTATATGGACTGGACCCGCTTTTGAAACAAGGCCTAATGCACCGCCGTGGCTGGTTTCGAGTGCAGTTGGATGGATGTCCCCTAACATGTCCTTTGATACCTTGAATGAAGAGTTTGTTAAGGGGGGTATGAGCATAATCAAGCTTAGATTTATGGGTGATAATATAGTGCTTTTAACACCCAAAGAAGGTGATAGAATGGAGGATATCATTAAGCTTAATAATGAATGGTTCGTCTCCCTTTTTGATGATATTGAACCCTGGTCCGAATATCATGTAGCAGAGCATAAAATAGTCTGGGTGAGGTGTTATGAAATCCCTTTAACCTTGTGGAACAAACAGTGTTTTACGAAGGTGGTTGGAGAAGTAGCATCTCTGGTAAAGATAGATGAGTCTACTAGACTGTGGGAGAATCTGGAGTTCGCTCGTTTGCAGGTTAGGTTACGTAAAGCTTGCAAAGTGGATATGGTGAAGGAGTTCAGGATTAATGGGAAGGTTTGTAACATTGTCATTATCGAGGAGATATCAAGTAGAGAAAGAGGGGAATGCTCATGTCACGATGATCACTATGCATCTTCCGATAGTATCTCGTCGTCAGATACTGTGGTGGAGGAAACGTACCATTCTAGAAGGTCGTCCGATGAAGGGGATGAGTACGGAGGCGTCGGTCTGCGGCGGGATGAGGATTCCGAGGTGGTGAGGCTGACCCAAACCTCGATACCGGCTAATCGGAAATTTTTAGAGAATAAGGTTGTGAACGATACTGGGTGTCAGTCTAAAGGTGGGTTTTCTTTCCTTAAAATGGCAAAACGTGTGAAGGGAGGGTCTGAAGAAGGAGCAGCTTTAGCTGCAGTTAGCCAAGTCAACGAAGCATGTAAGATACTTCAGGATTCACTGACCAACCTAGTTGAAGGGGCCCATGGATGCAATCTCTTAGCTATTGGGCCTAAGCAAGGTGAGGCCCAATCTACAATGAGAGGTATGGTTAGTAAAGAAGGAATTTCAAGGGGCCCAACGTCAAGTAGCAAAGGGGAAAAAACGGTTATGCGTTGTGAGGAGGAAGGGCTCGTTACCATGGCTGCGTCATTTCATCTTTGTACAAAGGAAGATGGGGAGCACCGTGTCGTGTTGCAAACGCAGGTGAGCAATTCTGATGTTAATCCATGCCATGCAGTTCACCGTAGCAGTGAGAGAGAGAGCTCATCTACGGGGAGCTCGGATCCACAATCAAACGGAAGTGTTAAGTGGTGCAAGACGACCAACGATGTAGAATCAATTGCGGAACACGATGTTGTTTCTAATGGAGAAGTGGGCCGCAAGTCGTCACTGGAATTCCGTAGACTTAGGTCTATGCGAGGGCTGGGTACACAAACTGCTCAAACGAAAGGGAGGTCGAACGGGGGAGTCGGAACATTCCAGCATGGGGAAAATTCTTCGTCTAGGCTTAGCCACTATGCCTTGGCGGAGTCGAGTATAGACATTTGCCTTTGCAATGATCGGTTGAAGCTGGAAGTCAAGGATGCGGAATCAGTTCGAATTTGGGAATTGGAACGCAATCTCGGACTGGAGTGCCCAGGGGGTGAGGGGAATCTGGTTGGAGAGCTGGATCGACTAGAGGAAAGGGATAAGGATGATAAAGAGGCATCTCGGGTGGGAAGTGGGAAGGAGTTACCATGATTATAATCAGCCTCAATATTAGAGGGTTGGGAGGGGGGGACAAAAGCAAGGTATTTGAGTCACCTTGTGTCTAAGGAGGGTGCTGATTTTCTATGTTTGCAAGAAATGAAAACTTCTTCTTTCTCAGATGCCAGATGCTTTCCTTTGTGGAGAAGTTGTAACATTGGTTGGGTCCATCATGAAGGGATTAACGGGGCAGGAAGTATGCTAACAATGTGGAATAAGGAAGCATTCGAGTACGGAAGTCACGCTGTTGGGGTTGACTTTATTGCTATAGTGGGCTATCACCTTGAAGCAAAATGTCATTGTGTGGTGGTAAATGTTTATGCAGCGTGTAACTTACAGGATAAAATTATTTTGTGGGAAGCTTTAACGTCATTCAAGCAATCCTATCAGAATTTGGCTTGGTGTTTATGCAGTGATTTCAATGCTGTAAGGAGGCCCGAGGAGAGGAAAGGGATCAGAGGTCATTCAAGCCAAAAGAAGGAGATTGCAGGGTTCAATAAGTTTATTGAGACAAATGGTTGGATGGACATTCCTGGTGTAGGGAAGAAGTTTACTTGGTTCAAAGTGAACGGAGCAGCAAAGAGCAGACTAGATAGATTTCTGGTCTCTGAAGAGTGGCTTCATTTTTGGCCGGCATCCAAACAATATGTGCAACAGAGAGTCGTCTCGGATCACTGTGCTCTAGTCCTAAAATCTTGCGCCAAAGATTGGGGGTCCAAACCTTTTGGAACCCTGGATGTATAGCTGAAGGAACCGGGGTTTACTGAAATGATAAAGGATAAATGGGAATCTTATCAGGTGGAAGGTAATCGCATTTCCGTTCTTAAAGAAAAGCTGAAACTCTTAAAGGCTGATCTTAAGGAGTGGAACAAAAGTGTGTTTGGTTGTGTGGAATCTCATAAAAGGCGCATTGAGATGGAAATTGAGAAATTAGACGGGGAGGATGACATTGATGCTTTAGAGGACGAGGGGAGGTTGAGAAGAATAGATCTGCTCAGTCAATTGGGGTTGGTCAATAGAAAGTTAGAATCCATCTACAGGCAAAAAGCTAGAGTGAATTGGCTTAAACATGGGGACTTTAACTCCAAATTCTTCCATTTTGCGATTCGTTGGAGAAGGCTAAGAAATAAGGTCAAAGGAGTTGAGGTTAACTCGCAATGGTGTGAGGAACCGGAAGTTGTAAGGAGGGAAGCAAAGCTACTCTTTGAGAAGAGATTCATGGCTATGCATGATTTTGGTGTACATTTGGGTTCGGTGGAATTCAGGTCGTTGCCTTTGGAGGTAAGCAGAAAAATGATTGTCAGCTTCACCGAGGAAGAAGTGAAAACTGCTGTAAGGGAATGTGGAGGATCAAAAAGCCCGGGCCCGGATGGTTTCAATTTCAATTTTATTAAGAGTTGTTGGGAAGTGCTTAAGGCAGATATTATGGCTGTAGTGCAACTTTTTCATATCACTGGTTCTCTTCCGAAGGGTTGTAATGCTTCCTTCATTGCGCTCATTCCCAAAGTAAGAGATCCGTCTTCGCTCGATCAATTCAGACCCATTTTTCTTGTAGGAGTAATCTACAAGATTATTACTAAAGTTTTGTCAAGCCGTGTGAAGATTATAATGCCTTTAATCATTGATGAATGCTAGTAAGCCTTTATTTGTGGTAGAGGATTATTGGACAACGTTGTCATGGCTAATGAGGTCCTCGAGGATGTAAAGAGAAATGGGAAAAGCGGGGTGTGCTTCAAGGTGGATTTTGAAAAGGCATACGACTCAGTGAGGTGGAGTTTTTTGTTTGATATGCTTCACAGGCTAGGCTTCAATGACAAGTGGATCTCGTGGGTTAAAGGGTGTTTGGTTTCATTGTCAGTATCTGTGTTGGTGAATGGGAGCCCTACGGAGGAATTCAAACCTTCCAGGGGGTTGAGACAGGGTGATCCAGTGGCCCCATTCCTTTTCTTAGTGGTTGCTGAAGGGTTAGCAGGTTTGGTCAGACAAGCGTTGAGAACGAATGTTCTTAGGGGTCTGAAGGTGGGAAGAAACAATGTCGAGTGTTGTTTGCTACAGTTTGCTGATGACACATTTTTTATGTGTGAGGATAACTTTGATAACATTTTTGCAATTAAGGTTATCCTTCGTTGCTATGAGATTGTATCGGGCTTGAAAGTTGATTTTCACAAGTCTAAATTGTCCGGTATTAAGGTGGATGGCTTTGCTTTGAGCACATATGCTAAAACTCTGAATTGCAAAATGATGAAGCTTCCTTTCGAATATCTGGGGGTTGAGGTGGGTGGTAATCCGAGGAAGATACAGTTTTGGGATCCGGTAGTTAAAAAGGTCGAAGTTAAACTTAGCTCTTGGAAAGGGAGATTTCTATCAATGGCAGGACGAATCTGTTTGTTGAAATCGGTGTTCACTGCCTTTCCTTTGTTTTACCTCTCGATATTCAAAGCTCCCGTAGCAGGGTACAATAAAATCAGTAGTATTCAGAGGAAGTTCTTATGGGCTTGGGGAAAACAGAGCAAGTCGATTTCTTGGGTTAGCTGGGATAATGTGTGTAAGCCTCTAGAGTTAGGAGGTTTGGAGGTGAAGGAAATGAAGAACTTTAATGTGGCCCTCCTGGCAAAATGGAGATGGAGGCTCATGAGTAGTGAAGGAGGCAAATGGAAAGAGATTATCTCATCTAAATATGGCAATGTAGCAGAAAATATACAGCTTAGGTCAAAATACCAATCTTGGTGGTGGAAGGATCTCACTAAAATCTGCGGTGAAGGTGTGGAAGATGGTTGATTCCAAAAGGTAATTGGGTGGAAAGTAGGAAATGGAGCCATAGTGAGATTGTGGGAGGATCTGTGGCTTGGGAATGATTGTCTTAGATCGGTGTATCCTAGACTATTTTCCTTGTCACTTGACCAAGGTAAAAGGGTGGGGGAGGTAGGAGTATGGGAAGAGAATAACTGGCGGTGGAATCTGAATTGGAGGAGGGACATGTTTCAATGGGAGATGGATATGGAGGCAGACATGTTATCCAGACTAAGTACGGGTGTTTTGTGTAAGGATTCCTTTGATCAACTTGTATGGAATGGGGACCAGAAGGGTACGTAAAGTCAGCATATTCTATGTTGGCTAATCACCAATGCTCAGCTGCAAAGGAAAGTGTGTTTAGTCTTCTATGGCAAGCTAAAGCCATGCCCATAGTTCTGACTACAGCTTGGAGAATCCTCATTGATAGAATTCCTAATAGAGTTAATTTGTTGAGTAGAGGTGTGCCTATGACCTCAACCTGTTGTGTTCTTTGCAATCTGTTGGAGGAATCCTCTCAACACCTTTTTTTAGAATGCGGTTTTGCACAACAAGTATGGTCCTGGTGTTATAGGTGGATTGGTACTCTAGGTGTCCAAAATAAGGATCTCATGAACCACCTTATGAATTTTCCTCTAATACATCTTTCCAGCAAACAAAACCAAGTTTGGTTAGGTTTTTGGGCGGCTATCGTTAGCTGTATTTGGGAGCATAGGAACATAGTGGTCTTCAGACAAGGGGTGCCTGATTTTGATGAGATTTTCTAGAACGCTCAGCTGCAGTCATGGTTATGGTTAAAGCATAAAACATCAGATTTTTCGTACGCCTTCTCTAACTAGCTTTTGTATCCAAACCAGTGCCTTCTCTTGGTTCGCTGATCGATTGGAGTTCGAGCCGGATCAGGTATGGTGCAATAAGGTTGTGAGGTTGGTTATTAGCAGGTATAAGGTGATCTTTGTTCTGTCTATGAGAGTAGACGTGTTTTGGGAGTTTATCCATGAAAGTGGACATGGTTCCCCCCTGGGTCAGGCACTGTGGCGTTTCTGCAGAAGCAAAGGAATCATGGTGCTTTTTTTTTATCACAAGAAAAACTTTATCTGTTGTGACCTTGTTGCCTTGGCAATGTATGTTTTGTGGGATTGGTAGGGGTGTGGTAGGAGTGTGATGTGGGCAAACCCTTTCGGCAGGCTTAATCATCTAGAAGTAAGGTCCAGGTTCGGTCTTTTAGTGGGAAAGACTGTATCATGCAACAGAGAGGAAGCGATTCTTTGTGTTAAATGTCTCTTTGACATGGGCCTGGAAAAGTAGAGCACCTTTCACATTACAACGGTCTCCGTAGGGGAGGGGCTGCGTTTTTTCTTTGCACTTGTATGTTTGGTGAATGTAAGTTTGTACGGGGACATGCTTTGTCTAAGGTGGAAGTATTGTAAACCAATTTCTATCTTTTTTGGGGGGTGTAAACTCTGGCAAAGGGGTGGACCTCTATTTCTTAGTTGGTGGTGCTGCTGCAAAGGCACATATTGTGTGTTTGGGGCTGTCTTGTTTGATTTGTGCAGGTTTTCCAGTGGTTGATGCTAGTGTGTCGCCAATCCCGGAATTCGCGTTCGGGAACATTTGTGTGCTACAGAGTGCTGTAATACCAATAGTGGAATAGCTGAATCAAGGGAATGGCTGGTAGGGACTGCTCAAAACGCTGATTTCTACAGCCTCTAGTGGGGTTCCATTTTTTTTCGGTGCTCGTTTGGAAGAAACTTGACAAGTAGTGCTATGTCTCGCAACTTGCGGTGGACTATATCCAATTGTGTGCTGCCAAGTCATGAGTTACTAACAGCGGAATAGCAGAAACAGGGGATTGTGGAGGTGAATGAGCAAAATGCTACTAAACTCTTTTTTCTGTAGTTTTCAGGTTCATTCATGTGTTTAAGGCTTTATAGAGTGTAAGGATGAAGGAGGTCCTGTGGTTTGTGGGGATGCTCGATGGTGTTGTTGTTGTGTTTGTTTTAGTGTGTTTAGCGTTATAGAGGTAGGATGTTTTTTAATGCTAGTTTTTTGTAGCATTTTATAGCAAACAGGTCGTTCTCCCCTCCCTTGAGGGTGTTTCGTGTAAAAGGGTTGGAATACCCCTTTGTATTCCTTTTAAATTAATTTCATTCTTTGCTGATAAAAAAAAATAAGTATTATGTTATAAATTAAACATAATCGATTATTCATTGATTTTGAAGATATAATTGATCATCAATGTTATAAATGAAACATAATTGATTATTATATTATGTTGGATGTTGTTGCATTTGTGTTTTTGTTTGGTTATGAAAATGACAAAAAAAATTAGTAGTATGTGTAAATATTGAATTAATTATTATTATAAAAAATTATTATAAATTAATAATATTATTTAAATTTAATATAAAATTATTTTATAATTATATTTTATGAAATTAGGAATATTTAAATTATTTATTTCGCGACAATATTAAATAATTTTTTTCAAAAAAATAACTATTATACTGTAGCAGAAATATAACTGTAAATAGTCGTTTTTGTTTAACCATGCATTGACGTGCTAATATTAATTTACGTGAGAGAATTGGTAAATAGGGTCATTTGGGGCCATTGGCTTTTCCGCTCAATGCTTCTATTAATACACGTTTGAAGCTTGCTCATTCACAGGTGGGCTCTTTCTTTTCTTCCACCATTCATACGTTTTTCTGTTATCTTTATGTGTATTTTTTTAACCCTTATTTGCTTGATTTTGGCTCATGAAATTGTACGCAATTGCAATTGGAGTGTCCACATAATAAAAGAGAGAGCAAAAAAAGGGGTCCCCGGCTTTTATGGTTTGTTTTGTTCCTTCACGTATTAATTGCATTCACGATGACCCTTTTTTTACTTTTACCATGCATGTGATGCAATTGGCCAGTTTGCTCCCATCTTTTCTTTGCAATTTACGGGGTGTTTCTTTCTTCAAAATATCTAAATTATTTTGAACAATTTTGGATAATTTCATAATAGAGAGTGTTATAGAAGTAAAATATATTTTTAGAATAGAAAATTCAAAAGATAAAAAAATCATTTCAGAATATCTTTTTTAGAACATATTTTTTTAACTTCTAAAATGATAATTCTAGAATTCAAAAAATATGTTAAAAAAAATATATTCTAAAAGTATTCTGGAAAAAGTAATTTGGAAGTCAATTTTTTTTTTTAAAAAAAAGGGGTGCAAGGAGAAATTTACTGGAGTGAAAGAAGAAACACTTCAATTCACATAGGGTACATGGGTCCCCAATTTTACGTTCTCTTTATTTGTGTAGGGCACCCATAATTTTCTGGGGTGTTTCTTCCTGCACCCCTACATTTTTCTTCTTGCACCTATACTTTCTTTGAAATATCGAAATTATCTTTGATAGTTTTGGATGATTCTAAAATGGGAGTTTTGTAAGTAACTAGTGTTTTCAGAATAGGAATTCCATAATCAACCTTGTTTTTGGTCTTATTTTCTCGTTCAAGCAAATAGAATTATAAGTCAACTCTCCACCATACTTTGGCTCAAGAAAAGAAATTTCTGCTCTACCTAAAAGAAGATTCTTCTATGTGACACTTATATTGTAATAAAGATCACTTGCTCCATTGATAATCTAAGTCACATAAATTAAGACATCAAGTAGTGACAAACTAAGTGAAAAATTCTTTCATCGTGACATATGTAGATGTGCAACTTGAACTCTAATCTAATGAACTTATTATTTGAGTTTGATTTTTAATCTTAGTCTTAGGTTAGATAAGTGTTATGAATTGCTAATTAAATTATTATTTTTATATATAATTTTTTCATGTTAAAAAATTTATTTAAATAACTTAAATCTGATGTGACTATATTATGTACGTGAATATATATATATATATATTACATTGAAAATATATACAAAAGTCACGTTATATATATATGTAGAAGTAAAAAAGATTATCACCTCGGAAACTGGAGATTTAAATCACAAACATTTCTATTTATTGTCAAAATTTGTGTATGATTATTTTTTTTTCTTGATAAAATTTATTTCCATGATTATTGTGTTGTAAATATTTGCCGCAGAAGAGACGTAACATAGATGCATGTGATAATGCAAAAACACATGCCTAAAAGAACGAGACAAAGGAAGAGAGAGAGAGATGCATGAAAAAGAAAACGAAAAAGATGGAACAGTGGGAGCGTTGAATGCAATAAATCCTGCTTCTGGACATGCATCATCATCATAACCTTTTACATGGTTATTTCAATTACAAGAAGTTGATTTTTATTTTTTTTCTTCTTTTGATTATTTGTGTTAGAACTATTGATAACTCGATGACTTTCTCTTTAAATAAAGAGAATTTAGCACACATTTTACATTATAGTTATGAAAGAAATAACTCATCAAATAAAATTAGTGATAAATCACACAAGTAAAATTTATTTTTATTATTTTTTTATTTTAAAAAGTTAACAATTGAAATGCTCAAAACTAAATCTAATACTTGTTACATTTTAAGCTTTTCTTTCACTCTCTTACTATTGGTATCATTGAATGTGTTAATATAATTATTACAAAGAAAATGTTACTTTGAAAACTCTTACACTTCTATATAATTTTTAATTTGATAAATTTAAAAATAAATATATATAATAAATAGTGAGTTTAAGATTAAATAATATGAAAAAGTATTAAAATAATAGTATTAAAAGTTATAATATAGTTATATAGAAAATGTGAATCGTTAATTATCCAATAATTATTAAAACAATGATATCGTTTCAGCTATCATTGATATCGTTTCAAGTATCATTATTACACACTTAAAAAAAAATACCATAATCATGTAAAATATGAATGGATAAAAACACAACAAGGGGTGAATTGATTTTATAATAAAATTAATTAAAAATATTACTAAATTTATATTACAGTGATAAAAATTTGTATACATAAAAATTAATTATTTAATTTTATAATTATATAGAAGAAACACTTGTAAATTTCTGTAAAATTAATATATATAATTATAAATATTTAATTTTTATTTAAAAAAATATTATTATAATTATACCAGCATTCTAAATTTTTATATATAGCCCTTTTTAAATAATACAAAGAAGAAGTTTAATTAATGAATATAAATATACCAACTCACACTTCACGTGTATAACATTGGCACCTAATCTGCGTAACTCTTTAAATGTGTTTCTGACTCTCACTCAGACTCACTCTTACAATTTCCATGGCTGCTTCTCTCCTTCTCTCCGTCATCGTTCTCTTTGTCCTTTCGTCGAACAGTTGCTGCGCGTTGGAACATGAAATTTCCTATGCCAATTTCACCATCGTCAACGTCTTCCCTCACGATCCACAAGCCTTCACCCAGGTCATCAAATTTCTTTTCCAAAGTGTTCATCACTTCTGTAGTTATTATAATACTAACATTAATCGAATGGTTTATGTTAACAAAAATATAAAGTTTTTGTGTTCCATATATTGATCAGTATTTTCATCCAGCTTTTAGCTTTTTCTTAAAGAAAAAAAAATGTATAATTTTATTAATATTTTCCCCTCTAAACTAGTTTTAAAAAGTAATCTATTTTTTAAACTGAAATACTGTAAAGAGAGAGGAAAATAAGAGCACAGAACTCAGAAAAAGACAAAATATTAAAAAAAAAAGTAAATTCTACTTAGAAGAAGTTTCTCTGTTAAATGAGATAAAATAAGAATTCTATTTTAACTTTTTTTTATCTTAGAAATCTATGTAGGACACATAGATACGTAAAATCTATGTAGGACACTGATACGACTCGGACATAGACATAAAGATACTTAAAATCTCTAAAATGTAGGACATGGGAACATGAATCTATATATTATATAATTATAAATTATATAAATTGACAATAAAGATTTATGTATACAAATATGTTCCAAATTATGTTTTGGAGCAGAAAGATGTTTTTCATGACTAGTTCACAATGATTTGTTTCTTATTTTTATGGTCATAATAGTAATTTATACAATAAAGTTTGAAATTTTTGAAAATTAATGTTTTTTTTAAAAATTGTGTTAGAACCGTAATAGAATAGTCATAAATCTAACAAATACTTTTTGAATTGAACACTTCACCGATACGTGTCCTACATGTGTCGTACGAGTGATCGACACGCCATTTAAAAAGAGTGTCCGGACTTCATAGTTAAAAATCCATTTATTTTCAAATTAAACATTTTTATATTGTGTTTTCATTTCATTTGATTTTATTTATTTAAAATTACACAATGTGAATTAAGAAGGAGTTTGTAGGAGTATTTATTATTGAGTCAGATAATTCAAAAAAGTAATCATATCTAAATAAATTAAAGAATTTTCTTCGTGTTTTTCAGTCACAATTAACTCAATTCAATTTGTAACGGTGACTCAGTCCAATCAAAATTAATAAATGATAATAATAACAATGCCATTTTCGATTCAATATTATTTTATTTTATTTATCTTCTATTTTTCTTAAACCAAACCTAGACGAGATCAATGAGTGGTGTTAATTAATATTTTTTTTTTTTCATTTTGTATGTTTCATGATTATTTTCATTAAGTTTGTAGCATTTTTAAAGCGAAAACTTTATTTAATCTTATCCAAAAAAATATTTCAAAACTAGTTTTTATAACTTGTATGTTTAGATAAGGAAAAAATAAGGATAAGAAAATTAAGAGGAGGAAAGTGCCTAAAAAAGGAAAAGAAAATGTGTTTTTTCACAATTTTCTTGGATAGAACTAATTGACACCCTTTCATGTAACTGTGTGAATATTTGGCTTTATGTTTGAGGAGAGAGTTTAGGTGATTATTAATTAAGAAATGCCAAAAAATGTTGATTTGGACATTGTTTGAGTTGTCACTTATGAAAGAGAAAAATGACTTTTTATTTTATTTTATTTCAGGGCCTTCTTTACTATGGAAATGACACCTTATTTGAGTCAACTGGCCTTTATGGGCAGGTAAACATTATTCATCTATTTTTCTTTCTCTTTGTTCTTTTAATTGATTCTTATCTTATCTTCATTTAATTATTTTTAGTTCTTAAATTAGTTCAGTCCTTTTTAATATTTACAATCAAGATTTAAACATGTTTAATATAATATGTTAAAAAATTATTAAGTAAATATTTTTATGTATAAAATTTAAAAGAGAGTTTTTCAACCACTACAATATTTTTTAGCAATTTGTTTTCATTTTAATTTTTTATTTTAAAAATTGATTTCAATTTGTAAACTAAAAGAAAACCATTGAATAGAAACCAATTTTAGAGACTAAAAAAGTTTTTGAATTTTAAATTAGTTTATATTATTGTTAAATAGTTTTTAAATTGTTATCTAATTAGTTATCAATGTTTTTGCTACCAAATTTAGAATCTAAATAATTGGTAATTAAAACTTTGATAGCTAATTAGATACCAATTTAAAAATTATTTAATAATAATAAAAACTAATTTAGAAATAATAAATTATTTCATATCTAAAATGACTTCTAATTTAGTCATTATAACACTTAATTATTTTTAGTTTTTAAAATTAATTTATATTTAATTATTTTCTTCCGGTAGTGTTATCAACTAAATTTAGATTGAATTAAAGAAAGAAGGTCCGAGTCTTTTAAAAAAGATTTATGATGGAAGATGGTATAATTAATGATCAAAAATATAAATTTTAAAATTGATGTTGTAATTAGTAGAAGTTGATGATTAAACATATAATAATCTAATTAGAAATATACTGAGATAGCATAAAATTTAAGATAATATTTTTATATAAAATATGATTCATAACAATATATATTAAAACTATCTCTTGGTCACTAATCAAGTAAAAATTTAACTGTATAGTGTGTTATAAACTACGTTAAAATAAAAGTGGAAAGAAGAGGTTGAAAGTGATGTGGCATATTCAAATTTAAAAAAATAAATTAAACTATCATCCATTGATTTTTATGAGAGAGATGACCTAATAAATTAAAAAAAAATGAAATAAAATAAAACATTTCAAATGTGAATGTAAAAAGAAAAATACATAGATCAAGAAAGGATTTAATTACGGTTCAATGATTAAACATTAAATCATCATCTTTATCAGTTTAATAATAATAAACCCTAATAGTTTTCACATAAATAAATATGATGAAACAAATTTTATACATTAAAAAAAGTTAAAATTAGGTCTAAAGTCACGTTTTAAAATTGAAAACGGTAATTATTTTAAACTTAAAGTATACTTTGTTGAAAGATAAATAATTAAAGTGAATCTTAAAATTAAGATAAAAGAGAAAACGGTTAGTTTTTTTCCTAATTAATTATAATTAATACTTGTGTGTTCCTACAAGTGTAATTAATATTGCATTTAACCTTTCAATTATTTGTTGGTTCAGTCATCTGTTCGTAAAGTTGCTCTTCTAACTGGGAAGGTACAAATATACTCATTTCTTGAGCTCTTCTATACACTTGTTTTTTATTCTTATTTCATTTGGATTTCCAATAACTCTATATTTGTAAGTTATGTTCACTCCATTTTCTAATTATTTGTGCCACAAGCAGGTTCAAAATATTTATAAGATGGATGATTCCTTATTTGGGGAAGGTTTAACTCTCCTAAACAATAGGTGTTCAAGATAATATGTTGCATTTTGTTTTTGATTTATGTTGCTTACTTATATTGAACAAACTAAGCATAAATATAATAGAAACCAATTTTAGAAACTCAAAATAATTAGTTGTTATCATAACTAAATTATAGACTATTATAGAGATTAAAAAAACTTTTGGTTTCTAAATTGGTATTAATTAACTATCAAGGTTTTTGTTACAAAATTTAGAATCTAAATAATTGGTAGTTAAAACGTTGATAGTTAATTAGATACCAATTTAAAAATTATTTAACAATAAAAATTAATTTAGATTTTTTTTTTTAATTTATAAAATAATCTCTAATTTAGTCTAAATATCAACTAATTGTTTTGTCTCTAAAATTAGTTTGTATTCCATAATTTTTTTTAAGTGTATTTTCACTCTAACATTTGATATTTGGATTTATTCTAATACACTTTATGTAGGTTGTATCAAGTAACTTGGTTGCAGACAGATGGTTTCATACATGACACTGAAAATTTAAACCAAGTTTGTAGCTTTACCTTCATCTCATAATCTTTTGTCTTGTTCATTGCTTAAGAAATTGGGTTTAGGGTTTGTTGCAGTTTTCATTTCAGTTTTTTATTCTATTGATATCAATTATCTTCTTGGCAGCTACAATTTGAAGATTTTTAAACATGCATGCTATATAAAATCAATTGTATGGTCATATAAATGTGATTTCAAATTTAATATTAAAAAAAAATTATTAAATAAAAATTAATTTTGAAAATAAAAAATAATTAATTACTATATTAGCTAAATTAGATATTATTTTATAAATTAAAAAATTATTAATATCTAAAATAGTTTTTATTATTAATAAAAATTTATAAAATAATTTCCAAAATTCATATTTAATATTAGGTATCAACTACTTTAGATTGTAAGTTAATCTTTATAGTAATTAATGTAGAATATAAAGTACTTGCACTACAAGATAAAATCATAAACTAGAAACCAAAATATTGAGTTATAATAGTAACTAAATTAGAGATCATTTTAGAAACTAAAAAAAAATTGGTTTCTAAATTAGTTTTTATTATTGTTAAATAGTTTTTAAATTGATATCTAATTAGCTACCAAGATTTTAACTACCAATTATTTAGTTTCTAAATTTGGTAGCAAAAATATTGATTGCTAATTAGATACCAATTTAAAAACCATTTAACAATAATAGAAACTAATTTAGAAACCCAAAATTTATTTAGTCTCTAAAATAATCTCTAATTTAGTCACTATAACAACTAATTATGTTTGGTCTTTAAAATGCTAACATGGCTAACCAAATCTATAACACCTTACTTTTACAATTTATATAGATTGGAACATTTAATCATGATATGAATGATGGTTGGGGTCTGGCAACCGATGGAAAAGTGTTTTTTGGAAGTGATGGCAGTTCAACCTTGTATCAAATTGATCCTCAAACATTCAAAGGTTTCTCTATCCAAATGAACTTCCATTCTTTTTCTTTCACTATTTATGTGTATCCAAAAACCTCTTACCCAAAAATGTTGAGTTCTAATTTATCTTGTATTTCATGGTATTTACATTGTCTTATTGTTGTAGCTGTAACAAAACATGTTATCTACTATAAGGGTCATCAAGTATACAATCTCAATGAATTGGAATACATAAATGGTGAAGTTTGGGCAAATGTTTTACCGGTAATATTTTAATTACACAAATATATTTCTTTTCAAAGATTAAGATTTTTATGTGTACATGGCTTAGTTAGTTTTGTTTGAGATTGATATTTTTTTTTGTCTAGACTGATTGCATTGTAAGAATATCTCCAAGTGATGGCAGTATTCTTGGATGGATTCTCCTCCGAAATTTAAGGTACTACTTTTTTTCAGCATTTATACATAAAATAAATATTTTAGAAATGAATAATTTTAAAAAAAAATATACAGAAATTTTTTCTAAAAAATAAAAAATAATTGAGTTTCATAAAAAGTTTACATTGATTAAATTTAAAGTCAATTTATATTATATAAATAAGGTAATAATCATATTATAAGTAAATTTGAAGATGAATTGAATTTAAATTTATTTTTTAGTATAAAAATTATTTTAACTACCAATTATTTATATTCTAAAGTTAAAATTAAAATTTTAATAATTAATTAAATATTAATTTAGAAATTATTTATTAATAATAAAAATTAATTTAGATATCAATAATTTTTTTTTTCTAAAATAATATCTAATTTAATCAATATAGTATTTAATTATTTTTAGTCTATAAAATTAGTAATGTTTTTTATAAAGAAATAGAAAATTTCTTTATTTATTAGTTGCTTAAAGTTTCATTTGGTCTATAATATGCAGGAAAGAACTTGTAGAAGCTGGGGAGATCAATGTAAGAACTTCTCTTTTTATATTAAGGATAAGAAATTAGCCTATTATTCAGTGTATATATGTTGCACTTCTATAATGTTGTTATAATATAAAAACTTTTTTATGAAAACAAAATGTTACTCTCACTCTTTTTTTAAATTAAAATTGGTATTGCACTTATATGTATATCTTTTATATTTAAGGAGAAAGATGTTTTGAATGGGATAGCATGGGATGGTGAGCAGAAGCGTATTTTTGGTAAGTTCTAATCTTCTAATTATTAAATTACAAATTTAAAATTTGTTATTAAACATATTCATAATATAATAACATAGAATTGTATAAATATGTTGGATTGTGAAATGAAAATTATACTTGCATTACTTAGATTGAAATTCATGAATAAATTATTACATTATAAAAGAGAATTGTATAAATATGTCAAATGGGTTTGTGAAATAAAAATTATACTTGTATTACTCAAATTAAAATTCATGGATAAATTATTACATAATAAAAATAAATTAGTCAGAAGAATCTATTAGAAAAATTAAGTTCATTTATACATATTAAATATTAAAAATAACTTATTACATGAAAATGAAAAGTTATTAAAATGGATAAAATCTAACTATTTGATTTAATACATTCATTTATCCTGCATATTTAGTGCACAAAAATCAGAACGGATTAAGCACAAACTCTAAAATAGTTTTACTTACCTTAAAGTAAATATTTTTAATTATAATAAATGTTTTATTTGTCACTAAATATGTATTTTTGTTTACTTGACTTGTACTAGATCTACAAATTTTTATCTTTGAAAAAAAAGGTGGAAATTGCTTGAGTTTTATTCGTAACAAGGGTTTAAATATTTTATTATATATTTTTATATTAAAATTATTAATAGTCTTATACTTTACCACAACATTTTATATTTATATTTAGATAAGTTCTTGTTTTCCTATACATGTTTTATATTATAATTGGTTAATTTTTTATGATAATATTATCTTCTTCAAATTTAAAGAATGCACATAATACATTTTTATGTTTTTTATTATTAAGTTTCTTTTCATCTAAAAATTCTCTAATAAACATCAATAATTAAAAGTTAATGTTCTTAGTTTTTTCTCCTATTAATTTTTTAAACCTTAAATAAGTGTAACATATGTTTTGCTTGCAGTAACTGGAAAATTGTGGCCGAAGCTATACGAAATCAAGGTTTCTCCTATAAAGACACCAATTGAAGATGGAACCATTGAGAAATTTTGTTTGCCTGAGCCTTATTATCCACCAGAAGGAACTGAAGCCCAATAGAAAAATATGGGCTTAAGTAAACCCAAAAAGAAATCTTATTATCTTAAGATTGGGTTTAGAATAAATGTAATTAGGACTTTTTCTTGTTTTTCTAAAATTGTAGTGTTCATGTGTGCCACTAAGTCATTTACTAGAAGCCTTTATGGATGTTTAATTATTTTGTCTTCTGAATTTAATAATGAAGAGCTTTAAATTGTTGTTGTGTTTATTTTATTTTTTCTATTTTTTCTTGCTCTTAACCTTTCTTATCATTTTGGTATCATTAATAATTAGTTGTAGTTACTCGAACTACTTCTAGAGAAATGTTAAATTTTGAATATATCTCTTATTAATTTGATTATTAAAGCATTATTAATTTTTATATTTTAAAAATGGTTTTTTTTTGTTTATTATTTTTAATGTGCATGTAGAACTGAGATCCAAGTATTCATATTTTGCTAGTGAATCAATGAACTATTATCAAAATAGTCTTGTACTTTATTATATATCATATAGAGATGTATAACATTAATACTATTTCATGGTACAATTTGTTGGATGATGAAAATGATAGCAAAGTTGTCATGAAATATTTGTGATAAGAATTATAATAATTAAATTATATATTTAAAATTTGTTATTAAAACATATTCATAATATAATAATAACATAGAATTGTATAAATATGTCAAATGGATTGTAAAATGAAAAATATACTTATATTATTCAAATTAAAAAGCATGAGTAAATTATTATATTATAAAAATTAGTGAGAATGAAAAAACATCTCAAGTGGTTATTGTTTTATGATCGGAAAAACTGTTTATTTGTGGTCATCAAAGAAACAGTCAATTGTTGCATTATCTACTTGTAAAGCTGAGTATGTAGCAGCAACAAGAAATGCTTGTCAATTAGTTTGGCTCAGCAATATCATGACTCAAATTTGTTTTAATCTAGATGTTTCAATCAAGATATATGTTGACAATGTCTCTGCAATTAATCTTGCAAAGAATCTAGTTTCAAAGAAGTAAACACATTGATATTTGATATCACTTCCTACGAGACCAAGTTGGGAAGAACATGATCAGATTGCAGATATTCTCACTAAGACATTAAAGATTGATGCTTTCATCAAGTTAAGAGATCTGTTGGGCATGAAAGTTAGCTTCCAATAATTGTAATTTTATTATATTTATTATTGAAGTAAATCAAAATGAATGTATCAGTTCAACAGTTTTACAATTTTGTGCAATTACGTTCAATCAGTTTCTTCAACTTTTTGCCTTTTGCTATTTCCTTCCATTAGTTTCTACAGATTGAGCTTATCATATAAGATCTATATACTAATACTATCTCATCGTGTGCTCAAAAGTTCAGTTTGTTGGATCATAAAAATTGTAGGAAAGTAGTCATGGAATGTTTCTGATAAGCATTCTAATTATTAAACGACATAGTTGAATTTTTTTTATTAAAGCATATTCATAATATAATAATATCATATAATTGTATAAATATACCAAATGGGTTGTGAAATGAAAATTATAATTGTATTATTCAAAATAAAAGAGACATCTCAAACGGAATAAAATAAGATTGAATGAAAAAGTTATTATATAATTATCGTAATGTATTCAATAGTAATATGATTTGTTTCTTTTCATTTCCTATTGTACCCTCTATCATTTAATTTAATTGATTAATTTTAAATTTCATGGTCATATTTAAAATATGATTTATCTTCGTATCACAACAAGAAAGAAATATAAGATTTGAATGTACAACAACACACATCATACAAATTTTACTATAAATAATTCTTACATTATCATACAATAAATAAATAAATAATTATTATAGAAATATGCACAATAACGTACAATAATGCACATCATAAGGATCTTCTTCTATGTGGGATGTTTTCTTTTGTATCATTTCTTTCCATCCTATTACAACAATAACTCTTGTGAATTGTGCTTATCGTATTTGGATTTATACCGTTAATACTATCTCATTTGTATGATTAGAAGTTTAGTTTGTTAAATGATAAGCTTGCGAAGCGTTTGTGACGTAAGAGTCCATTTCTAAGATTTATCTAAACCTTATAAATTTGGGGGAATGTTGTGGGGGAATGCTGCAGATATGAAGAAAGCTTAATGGTTCTTATATAGAGAAAACTTCTCAAATAAGAAGAAGTAGGACGAAGCACATCACGGGCCTTTGGGGCATTTGTATTTTAGTAGCTGAACTATTTTTTATTGCCTAAATTAAAAGATTATTAATATAAAATAGTTTTATTATTTATAAAAAATTATAAAATCATTTTTAAATTGATATCTATCATTAGGTATCAACTACTCTATATTGTAAATTAATCTTTATACTAATTAATATAAGATATAAAGTAATTAGTAGTTAAAACCTTGGTAGTTAATGTTAGATCTCAAATTAAAAATTAGTTTATAAATTTTCATACAATCAAATTAGTTAATGTTAAATTCTCAAATTAATGTTAATGTCTACAATCAATAATTATTATAGAAATATGCACAATAAAGTACAATAATGCACATCATAAGGATCTTCCTTTATGTGGAATATTTTCTTTTTGTGTTCTTTCTTTCCATCCTATTGCAACAATAACTCTTGTGAATTGTGCTTATCATATTGGGATCTATACCACTAATATTATCTCATTTGTATGATCAGAAGTTTAGTTTCTTAAATATAATAGCAAAGTTGTCATAAAATGTTTGTGATAAACATTCTAATTATTAAGTTACATATTTGAATTTGTTATTATAAAGCATATTCATAATATGATAATAACATATAATTGTATAAATATGTTAAATGAGTTGTGAAACAAAAATTATACTTGTATTATTCAAATTGAAAATCATGAGTAATTTACTACATTAGAAAAATTAGTCAGAATTAAAAACATACATCTAAAGCTTAAAATAAGATTGAAGTGAACACTTTAAAAAAAAAAGTTGTTTTTCTCATGAATAATTATTCACAAACCTTTTTTTTTTATGTAATATTGTTTTATCTACTAAAAATTCAGTTGATAATGTTATTTGTACTGACCAGTCTTCGGACATCGACGTTAGGGATTGACATCGGACCTCGCTAGTAGAGGGAGAGATCGGACGTCGGTGGTCTGAGCGGTTATGATTGGGCCACGTAAGGTGGGCCCCAAAATTATACTAGTTACCAGTTAAAACATCAGATATGAGAGACCCATGCAGGTGGTGTAGGCGCGACACGAGTAAATAGTCCTTGGAGGCGCTAAGGCCCGTTAGGGTTAGGGTTTCCAAGGGAAACTGCATGCATGACATGTGAACACTTAGGGCACCCATAGAACAGATGGCCCCGCAGTGTTGGTGCATGAGTTGGTACGTAGGCGGCCATTCTGTTAGTCGTTGCACTCCAGTTAAGGGAAGTCCCATACGCCAGATTATGCTAAGATTGTGTAATAGCGGCGTAGGGACATTCCCCAAAGAACCCTAGATATGGGTTATAGAACAGAGGTAAACCCTAGTTTCAACCGATATAAAGGGTGCTAAGAGCCCTAACAAGGTACACAGTTTCTAAAACTGAAGCTACTTGATACACTTACTGTTTCTTTGCCCTAATACTGACTTGAGCGTCGGAGTGCAAACGGCCGTCAAGGCGCCCTTTGTCTTCGTAGGTGAGAGATTCTTCAACTAAGGAAGTTCGATTCTCAGGCGGAGATAGGTGGGCCAGTGACTGCGGTTCGAGTCAACCGGCAAGCGAGTCAACCGGCGAGAACATTTGGCGCCCACCATGGGGACCGATAAAACAAGATCCCACTCGCAATCGTGTTAAGAGTTTGCCAACAACATGAGGAGTACGAGGCAAGGATCTGCTGCGCCCCCGGGTGCTGCGCCCTCTGGAGGGGAGAACGTCACCATGCAACAACTCATGGAGACCATGAGCGTCCTCCAGGATGCGGTAGTAACATCTAGGGTTGAGATAGCTGCGTCACAGGCAGACAACGAAGAGCTGCGCAAAACCAATAAGGAATTGTGCAGGAATTTACAACAGGCAGGGGAGCTCATGGTGGATGAGCGTGCCCCACCCATACCACCTAGGGCACGCCCCATGCCGTTCTCTCATGCGATTATGGACACTGTGTTGCCAACCACGTCTTTGGGCCCGAAAGTCACCTTCACAGGTGTAGAGGACCTCACCTCACAGCATTTCACACCCAGATGATGCTTACAGGAGGATCTGATGTTGTGTACTGTAAGCTACTAATGAGCACGTTGGCAGGTGCAACGTTGAAATGGTTTGTCAATCTCCCTGATGGACACATTACCACCTTTGATCAATTCGCAACGCTGTTCAGAGAACAATACCTTATCAACAGGGCTCTCCCTCGAATTTCTTACGATGTCTTCGACATCAATCAGTACCAGGGAGAGTTTTTGAATAGGTTTAGAGTCCAGGTGGTAAGGCTAAAACTCATAGATGAGGCCATGATGGTGCACGCCTTCACCAAAGGGATGTTGTTAGGGCCCTTCAGTGAATCGCTGCTTAGATTCTACCCGAAGACTTTTTGCGAGATCAAGCGTCGAGCTATTGCACATCGTCGTGGAAGATCGAGTCACAGAGAAACATGGTTTCGTTGGTCCTATCTGACCTCAAGCAGCAGGTCGACCTCAACCAATGAGGGAGCACGAGGTGACGACAAAAAAGAAAGGTTCGGGAAAGCAACAATCTTACGAGAAACCCCAGACTAGAGCACGCACACGGGGAGACTCGCCCTCCAAGCACAATTTCCGTGTAGCTCAAGGAGTTGATCGCTATTCCTAACATAACAGCAAGACTGAAGGTGCCCCCAAAGACTGACAAGAAGTCAGGGCCCAACAAGAACGCTTGGTGCGAGTTCCACCAAGCATTTGGCCACCCCAAACACAACTGCTTGTCACTGGGGCACCAGTTGGACAAGTTAGTGAAAAACGGCTTCTTGAAGGACTACCTCCTAGAACCGCAGGAGGATCAGGCGTTAGTAGCCACATGAATGGACCAGGGGCATGAGGTGCCCATTCATGGGGAGATCAACACCATCTCTAGAGGGTTCTCAGGAGGAGGATGCACCGCCTCCCAGCAGAAGACGTCCGCGCGAGAGGTGATGGAAGTAGAGGTGCAGGAGGCAGATCATACTCCTGATGTCGACCTCGTCTTCACCAAGGCCGACTGGCAGGATGTCATTCCGCATGACAATGACTCGCTGGTGATTTCAGTAGTGATGACAGGGAGAAGGGTGCATCACGTCCTCGTGGACCAGAGAAGTTCGGCCGATGTGATGTTCTGGTTAACCTTCAACAAATTACAGTTGTCTCCAGACCAGTTGAGGCCCTATACCGGTTGCTTGTATGGTTTCGCTGGAGACCAGGTGGAGGTTCGTGGACACATTGAGCTGAGGACGACCTTCATAGATGGCATTGCTTCACGTACTGAAAACATCAGGTACCTCGTTGTTAACACCCCGTCAGCCTATAATATACTTTTGGGCAAACTGGCTTTGAACAGGATTGGAGCGGTGGCCTCTACGAGGCACATGAAGATGAAGCTGCCTTCCCTCGAGGATACGATGATCACCATCAAGTCTGATCAGAAAGAGGCTAAAAAGTGTTACGAGAATAGCCTCAAGACGAAGAGAGGAGTGTTCGCTGTTACCACTCAGCCTCCAAGGGAAGAAGGGGTCACCCGCGCAGAGATCGCCCGGGAGAGAAGGCTCAAACTTGCTGAAGACGTGTTAGAGAGGGAGATCGGCGGGAAGAAGTTCAAGCTTGGCAAATATTTAGGCCAAGAGACACAAGACCAGATCACCAAAGTCATAGCTCAGCACCTTGATGCTTTTGCATGGTCTTCCTCAGACATGCCTGACATTGATCTTGACTTTTTGTGTCATCGTCTCACTATGGACCCCCAGGTCCGACCTGTTCTCCAGAGAAGGCGAAAGTTCAATGACGAAAGGCGTCAGATCGTCAGAGAAGAGACATAGAAGCTGCTCAAGGCTGATCATATCAGGGAGATCCAGTACCCTGAGTGGCTGACGAACGTGGTGCTGGTAAAGAAGGCTAGCGGGAAGTGGAGGATGTGCGTTGACTTCACAGACCTCAACAAGGCTTGTCCGAAGGATTCCTACCCGTTGCCCAATATTGACACTCTGGTGGACAGTGCGTCTGGTTGTAGATTACTCAGCTTCCTGGATGCCTTTTCTGGTTACAACCAGATCAGAATGCCCCCCAGGGACGAGTGCAAGACAACGTTCATGACAGAGTTGTCTTGCTATTGTTATAAGGTGATGTCCTTTGAGCTCAAGAATGCATGGGCGACTTACCAAAGGCTAATGGACAGAGTGCTAGCGCCCATGATAGGGTAGAATGTCCAAGCCTATGTGGATGATATGGTGGTCACCTCCCAGCAGAAGGAGCAACATGTAGCAGACCTACAAGAGCTATTCACCACAATAGCTAAGTACAGATTAAAGCTGAACCCAGAAAATTGCGTGTTCGGGGTAGAAGCAGACAAGTTCTTGGGGTTCCTACTCACTGAATGTGGGATAAAGGCGAATCTTGAGAAGTTCACTGCGATTATAGCGATGAGGAGCCCGATCTCAATGAAGGAGGTGCAACAATTAACAGGGCGCATGGCCGCTCTGTCCAGATTTGTATCGGCAGGAGGAGATAAGGGGCATCCCTATTTCCAATGCCTGAAGAGGAACAACTGGTTCATATGGAACAGGGAGTGCGAAGAGGCGTTCCTAAAACTGAAGGAGTACCTAGCCAATCCACGAGTGTTGTGCAAGCCACAACTGAGTACTCCACTTCGCCTGTACTTTGCGGTAACAAAAAAGGCAACAAGTTCGGTTCTGGTGCAAGACCAAGACCAGATACAAAAAACAATATACTTTGTCAGCAAAGTATTACAGGGGCCAGAGGTGAGACACCGGGCCATAGAAAAAGCAGCCCTGACAATAGTGTTCTTAGCGCGAAGGCTTCACCACTACTTCCAGAGCTTCATCGTAATAGTAATGACAGACCTTCCAATTCGCAAGGTCTTATAGAAGCCAAATGTGACAGGCAGGATGGTGCGATAGGCAGTAGAGCTATCAGAGTTCGATGTGCAGTATGAGCCCAAAGGCCCTATTAAAGGCCAGGTTTATGCTGACTTCGTGGTAGAGCTCTCCTCGGCAGCCACGCACCAAGAAGGAGCAGGTTTCAGATGAGTACTCTCTGTAGACGGTTCCTCCAACCAACAAGGTAGTGGGGCTGGTGTCATCATGGAAGGGCCAAATGGGCTGCTAATTGAGCAGGCCCTACAGTTCGCTTTCAAAGCCAGTAACAACCAGGCAGAGTATGAGGCCCTGATTGCCGAAATGATGCTAGCCAAGGGGATGAGTGCGAGAGGTTTGCTGGCAAAGAGTGACTTTTTGTTAGTCACAGGTCAAGTCACGGGAGAATACCAGGCTAAAGACCCTCAGATGGCCGCATATCTGGAGTACGTCCAGGTTCTGAGGGAGACGTTTGAGGTGTTGAACCAAGTTGTGTTCAAGCTTTGAAGAATCCAAACCCTTTGAAGGATGTTGAAGGCTTGGCTGTGCTTGCTGTTGCTGAGCTGTCTTAGTTAGGATCTGGGGTAGTTTGAGTTTTGTAATCCACTCTAGATT
>Ga0123342_1002197_pt1 | contig 32667 bp, 18 predicted proteins | sample Turbeawhitnodule_FD_89960 | JGI IMG/M metagenome (GOLD analysis project Ga0123342, IMG submission 89960) | Root nodule microbial communities of legume samples collected from Mexico - Turtle bean Mexico white nodule | ecosystem: Host-associated > Plants > Roots > Nodule | place: Mexico: Nepantla... | reverse complement strand
TTTAAAAAAAAAAAAAAAAAAAAAAACATTTGAGTCTTTAATAAAGAAAAAAAAGATTTAGAGGGAAAATAGTGAAGAAATAAGCAAAAGACACGATGTAGATATTTGAAACGCCACGTGGATATCTAAAACGCAGAAAACGAAATATGGTTAGATTTACACTTGTAGGGTCTTATGAAAAAGAAATTGAGTAACTTAGTCATTTAAGAGTGAGAGAAACACAGGGAGTAAGGGGAATTTGAGAAGAGAGAGTGTTGGACGAAGAGTACCCATCTTAATTCAACCAAGGGACCAAACTTCGTGCGCTTGATGATGACGACAACTGTAAATCAATACAAAAGATATATAAAATTTTATATACAAAAACACAATACATGTAAAGAAGATGAAACAATTAGAACAAAACAAAAAAAAATAGAAAAAAATGAGGATGAGAGTACGTATTTAAAAAAAAAACAAAAAAAAACAAAAGAGAAATGGAAAAGTAAAAAGGTGAGAATGGAAGGTGTGTTTCAAAGAGAAAAGATGAGAAGGAAGGAAGTGAGTTGTTAAAAAAATAAAACTAAATACCAAATAGAAGAAATGATAGGAATGTTCAAGATAACAATAAAATAACAAAAAATCTCTTATTATATATTTTTAAAATAATAAAATAAAATATTTGTATGAGGATAAAGTGAAAAAATAAATATATACACCAAAAGAACGATTACGAGAAGAATGATTTTTATATATAGGTATATAGATAATTTTTTTGAAGATTTTCTTTCTTACAATTATCTCGCATGGCTAACAATTAGTTTCGTAAATACATTACCGTTTTTATAATAAATTTTAAAAATGACAATATAGGTTTAAAAGTTCATTTAACCTTTTAAATACTAAAAGTAATAATAAGATATTTAAATTATTTACTTTTAGCAATACAATGGCAGAAAAAATGGAAAACATAGACAACATTTATAACCATTTACCATCATAAAAATGTTCATTTTTATATTAAAAAATAAAGTTGATCCGGTCGGTCATCGGTAGTCGATGATGTCAGCAGCAGATAACCACGTGGACCACTCGCAGGGTGACACGTGATCAGGTGCAGAGGAATTAGGGAGGAGATCACCCGGTATGGTGATCAGTGGTCAGTAACCGAGTGACCACCGCCAGATCAGCTCCAAGATAAACACCCCGGGGGAGAACGCGTGAAGCAATAGAGCACCGATCAGTCATCGGGTGCATGATCATCGGGGTTTCGTGTGACACGGAATTAAACTGGGACTGAGATTCCCAGCGAGAGCGTTACACATGGATCTCGCATGATCATACCTCAGAGAAAGAAGAGCTCCTCGCCGGTATAACCGTGCACGAGAGTGGCCTGAGGGAGTTAGTGAACCAGTCGGTGATTGGTGACTCTCTCAACCCATTACGTGCATGACATCGTGAAGGGGGAATCGGGTATGCAGAGAGCAGTGCTTGGTGAGTGTGCCTAATCCAGCCACACCACCTGGCGTTCTCCTGGGAATGTGTGATTCACCCAGATGGAAGAAACGCGCTAAGTTACTCCGCAAGGGAATAACTTAGGCGCACAAAGAATGCGCTAGAGCCCTTCAGGTAGTTCCCAGAGAATGTTCTAAGAGCATTCTTGCAGATAGCATAGTTGCATAGACGGGGTAAGGAAGCGACAAAACAATTCCTCCTCGCTTGAGTTCACAACAGGATCAAAAGTATAACTCATTATTTTTACTGTCTATTTTAAAATATATATTAAAAAAACTACGAATTGAACATAAGGGAAATATAATTCACAGAAGTAGAAGACATGAAATAACTAGCTATTCATTTGTATTAAACTCTTAATTGAGCTGATTATAAAGTTGTTTAAATTAACACAGTTACAATTAGCTGTTGTTATGAAATTCTAAACAACTATACTTAAATAAATCACACTAACTCTGATGTTCCAACAGTTTAAGACGGTTGCTTAATTCTAAGAAATTGATATCAGAGGAATATTAGAAACACATTCTTAACACACTTCTTGCAACACTACTTTTTGTTCATTCAAATTTACTGAAAACTAAAATAGGAGAATACGAGAGACGTAGATACATATAAACTCTAAAATGTAGATAAGAAAACACAAATTTATATATTTTATAATTATAAATTATATAAATTGATTATAAAGATTTATATGTGTTTCAATTTTTTTTAACATAATTTGTTCTTTAATTTTATAATCATAATACAAAATTATACAATAAATTTGAGTTTTTATAAAATAATATATTTCTCCTTTTTAAAATCGTATTAGAACCGTGATAAAATTGTCTGAAATCTAACAAATTTTTTTTGAATTAGACATTTTATTAATACGTGTCCTATGAGTATCAGTGTTCCGATATATGTGTTCGAATCTAACACACCATTTAAGAGGCATGTCCAAGTCTCTGAATCTCATAGCATGAAAGATTGTGGAGTCATTGTTGGTCTCAATGTTACGAGGATAATCAATGAGCCTTGACAAGAAGACTAACTGTTTTTAAACGGTTTCTTCCTGCACCTTCATATCTTCTTCTCTCACCTCCATAAGTTTTCAAATTTTCAAAAATGCCCCTTTATAATATTTCGGATTATGTAATCCAGAAGTCATTTTTCAAATTTGTAATTAGTTACCGAATTACATAATCCGGAAGCCATTTTTCAGATGCATGATTATTCTCCGGATTACATAATCCAGAAGTTTTATTTAACTTCCAGATTACGTAATCCAGAACTCTTTTTTCAAATAAGTTTCCGAATTACATAATCCAAAAACTACTCTATGGAGGTGACACAAGAAGGACAAAAATGTATTTTCATGTTGTGTATGGAGGTGGCAGAAGAAGATATGGAGTTGCAGAAAGAAAGAGTCCTGTTTTTAGGAGCGCAATATTTTCATTTTTGATCTAGGTGGTAGTACTTTTGATGTGTCTCTTGTCATATTTAAGCACAAGGTCTTCCGAGTTAAGGCCACTGTTGGAAACATTCATCTAGAGGGAGAGGATTTTGACAGAGTGGTGGCTTGTGATGAGAGCAAACTTTTCTGATTGATTTGTTATCTGAACATTGTTCAATTTTCATAATTTTCTTTATAATGTTTAATTCGTTGCTTTTGTTGATTTTTGCACTCAATCTGCATTTTATTGAGCCTTACCCTTAGGTGCATCTCTCTTGTTCATTTATCTGTTATGCTTTTTAGACACATACGTGAAAATAGAATCTGTAATTTTTAATTAGTGACTTCGAAAAAATACTTTACCTTTATCATAATTAAGCTTCCATTTTAACATTGATCTAAATAGGATCCTTTTAAGTGAAATCTACTGAAAAAATTAATGACCCCAATAATGAAAAGTAGTGTAAAAATATTATATTAAGAACATATAAACTTAACTAAGACTTTTAAAGAGTGGAACACAAACCTGAATAGATGCCAGAAATGAAAGACAACATTGGATCATCAAAGACCATAAAATACAAGCAGGGTGGATCCTAACAAAAAAAGATTTTCATCACAGAATCCTTCCCCTTCATATGTGAAATGTTTTTCTTCCACACACTCTAACAAACCCACTGAACAATCCATTGTATGTATTATAAATTGATGAGAGAAGTCAGTTTACAGTGTCTGCCAGCAACTTACATTGCATAAACTATTTCTCCACTGCTATCAATATCAAGATCAGAATCCGTCTCAGGGTCCTCGTCCATGTCATCATCATCCATGTCCAAGCTACCAGTGAGATACTGGTTGAGAGACTGAGTTTTGGCTCCAGGAATTGTAGCCTCTCTAATTATCTGCATGATCTCTTCAACACTCTGCATTGGTTGATGAGGCTCCTCAAACTGGTTGCTCATTGTGTTGTCCACCATCAGATCGGCCGGAAGGTTCGTCAGAAACCACCCGTGGCTTCGAATATCAGGAATGGTTATTCTCTGCATAAAACAATATTGGTCTCCATATTTAAGAAACAGACAAGAGGGACTTAACTTGAAATGGAATATAGATTTAAAGATTCATTTCACTTCCTCTCTTGACAAGGAAAATGTGTTCAAACTCTTGTTATCGGCCCAGATTGATTGGAAATGACAAATTTTGTAGATTCTGCTTCTTATTCAGCAACCCTCACTCATGATTTTGTAGTTCTCAATAAATTTTAACTAATAGTTAATAGCATGTTAGAGTGTTAGAAATTCTCTAGCTAGCTCTCTTTTAGAAGAGAGTTAGAAGGGTAATTGAAAATGTGTTGCTAACACTTTTTATGATTCAGTAGTATAAATGAAGCACACAATTTTCAGATTGAAAAGTTAAGTAAAATTATAAGCTGACCTGTTCAGGATCTGCAACAAAGATCCTTGAGATTAGATGACGACATTCAGGAGATATTTGAACATAATCAGGAATTGAGTACTGGACTTTCAAAATCCTCTGCAAAATCCAACAGTTTAAGAAAAGTAACTGGATTATAATACTGAATTGACCTAAACACAGGTGCAGTATGTTACCTGAATCGTCTTTCGGAAATTTGTAGGTTCCCCTGGATCCTCAAAAGGATATGCACCCACCAACATGACATATAAGGTCACCCCACAGGACCACACATCTGCAATCTGAGTCATAGTTGAATGACACTTTCAGTGCAAAGTATTTGTGAATAATTATTAAAAAACATGCAAAGCTGTCCTGAAAGCAGTGCTTTGACATTATAATCTAAAATTTAGTTTCATGGGTAGGAGATAAAGCATAACATTACTCAAAAAATTTCTAACCATAAATGAAAAGCATACATATTTCAAGCATGATTATCTATTAGTCTCACATTTGTGAAACTTCTCCTCTTCAAGGCCCACAACCACCGATAAGAAACATACACAGAGAAAGGAATGAGATGCAAATAGCCCTTCACACTGGGAACTATGAAAGAGATTGCAATGAGTCTTAAATAGAAAAAAAGATTTTTCATTTCTCACTCTTGGTTATGTTCTATTCTTCGGGAGAAAGAGCTCAATATTCTGGTTAAGGTGAAAAGTATTGCATTGTGAGCCTTGTAAGTTGTAGGTCTTGTCTGCTGTGGATACCCAAACATATCAACTCAAGTTATCAACCAAAGTCTACTAACCATATTATAATTTAACAAGTGGGGGATGATGCTAAAGCAGTGACAATCCAATTAAACTCCTAGTGATTACAGAACATATCATTATATGTTTTTCCATGAAACACCTAGAAGTTACAATTGATAGTGTCTTTTACTGACATTAAGATGGTAGATTCTACATTGCATGGAACCAACTACCAGGTGGTTGTGGTCACGAATGGAAAATTGCAAACTATAAGAACCAAATAAGCTCATACAACAGTTCTATGAATTTTCTTTGGGGACAGAAGTTACATAATACCTTGCCATCATATTCTTTCTTAAGCAAGACTTCAGGAGCAATGTATGCAGGGGTACCGACTGTAGATTTTGGTTGTGAATGTAGTACAGAGGACTGCAAAAGTAAGACAATCAAGATTTGTGTCACAGATAATACAAACTGATTCACAAAGGCAATGGACTGATGAAGAAATGTCTTGATCTTGGGGTACCATAAAATTGAAATGAACTTTCTAAACAGTGCCCAGTTCAAATGTGATTTCAACAATCTGGAATGCAGGTATTGTAAAGGCGAAGATATCAACAAATTAGATGGTATGAAGAAAGAATAGTACCTTCGAATACCCAAAATCACAAATCTTCAAACGAGGAGCTGGACTACCATCCAACAATGTGTTCTCCAACTTTAAGTCACGATGGCATACTTGCTTTATTGAAGAACATAAATAGAGACCTTGAAGTCAGAAATTTACTATATCTTTCAGGCAGAAAATGCACTAATGAGAAAGTAAAGACTAAAATTGCCAAACTTATGTACCATTGCATGACAGAAGCTAACCCCTGATATAAGTTGTTGGAAGAAGAACCGTGCCTGCAACAAAACATAATAGGCATTAAGGGTAAGTCGTAACTACAACAACACTGTAACAAGAATGGGTGATTGGAACAGATGAGAACCTCATCTTCACCAAATCGTCCTGCTTTGCAAATCCGTTCAAATAACTCTCCTCCAGAAGCATATTCCATCACAATAGCCAAATGTGTAGGGGTTAGTATGACCTATACTTGCAGAGAATGAGAACTGATTAAAATAAGCCTCAGGTACAGGTAGGAAGAAATAGGCCAAGACTTTGGATGTGTACAGAGTTAAGAAGAACAAACAAACCTCCTTGAACCTGACAATATTGGGATGCCTCAATGATCTGTGATTTATAATTTCCCTTCGTACATTTTCATCTATCTGTTAAGAAAAAAGCATAGTTGAGCTTAATGTAATGCAGGGAAAACCACATGCATGCAACACAATACCTTTCAAACTTCAATTAACTCTACTTAGCATGTAAAATCCAATTAAATTGATTCCACGAACTCTAGCTAAGCTTCATCATAAGGGGGAATGGTGGTGGACATGGGGCTTATTGAACAAACAAGTGTGGAGGGTTTAAGGCAGCTATAACATTAGCTAAGAAAGTCTGCTATCATTTAGAACCAAAAACAACACTTATCATTATGCGTTGGAAAACTGCAAGAGTTCAGGGGTCTTCCACACAAAAGAGACATGGGGGTACCATACTAAGCTCAAATTCTATCCAAATACAAGAACTGCAAAACCAGTACAGACAATTAGATTAGGCAGCACATACACATCTCAATTGTAAAAAGACTGAAATCCAGATGTACACCACTATTAATCACCAACACCTCTTTTAGCACCATCCAACTGATAACCAAAGCACCTACCACCACCACCACCATTTCCAACAAAGAACCCAACCAATCAAATCATAAACTACAGACTTCAGTTGCAAAAATCCCCACCCAAACCAAAACTTTACAAGCACAATAAAGAAAAAAAGAAAACTTAATTCACGAAAAAAGAACAAAAGTAGAAAAATTGAGCTAAAATGGAAAACAAACCTTTTCACCTCTCTCTATATACTTCACAGCAACAAGCTCCTCAGTGTGCTTGTCCCTCATGAGCCTAGCCACCCCAAAATTCCCCGACCCAATATCACGGACCAGTTCATACCTATCACTGTCATGCATGATTGGCATATCCATTCCTGGCCCAACAGTCATCGCAGAACGATCCATCTCCACACCCCTTTAAAAATCCCACCTTTATTTTTTCTATCACTATGCACCAAAAACAACACCACCCCAACTACAAAACCTTAACTCTCACATTGAAATATCCACAACCCAGATCAGATCTTTGAAAATCACAACCAGGGTCGTTGCTGACAAAATAAAACAAGGCAAAGCTGGTACTGGAGCCCGTGAAAAGGTTTCAACTTTCACCAACCAAACTAAATGGGGATATTTTATTCTTTGTTTCAGAGTTCGCAGTGGTTGAAGTTGGAAGTTGCAGAGCAGAGGGTCGGTGATAGGCTCGTGAAAGTGAAACTGAACCTGAACCTGAACGTGAAACCTCTCTGCTTTTCTCTTTCTCTCCCTCTCTTCTCTTTCTGTGTGCCTTCTTACACCAAAGTTTATCTTTTTGATTTTATCCAAACCTGTGAGAATCTGAGATGCATGAGGCAGCAGATTTTTAATTTCTTAATTTTTCTTTTTTTTCCTTTGGATTTTCCTTTTTGTGCTTTCAGCAATTCCAATGATGATCTGATCAGTTCATATTTATTTGTCACTAAATCAGTGAAACGTGTCAACTACAGACTGTGAAATTAACAAGCCTCTTTACTATTTTTCTACTTCAACTAACTTCAAACCTTGTTGGTTGGGAGAAAAGAGTAATCAATCACATAATTTAACTAATGCTTCATTTTTTTACTATTTTAATGGAATTGGATTATATCTTAGTATTATTAATATTATAATAATAATAATATTGTATATTTATTTAATCTTTTTTCTATTTATATAATTACAATGAAATCGCTTATGAAAAGATCATAATCAACATTATCAAAATAAATTTAATTTAATGAAGATGATTAGTTAAACAAGTTGTACTACCGGATGGTCGAAAGGCCGACCAGATGACATAGTCAACTAGACGACAAGATGCAAAACTAAACACGTAATTATATATAAACAAGTCAACTTAGGTGATAAGCACGGTTAAGGTACAATTGGGTCTTCGTTTGGACCCTAACGCAGATTCATAGCAGCCATAGCCCATCTAGAGCAGTATAAATAGCATAAGAGACACAACACCCAAGGTGACTATTCACTCCCTACTCTTCTGGTATTTAGCTCTCGGTCTGACTTGATCATCGGAGTGTCTTTGCAGGTACTCCCTCCATCGTGTCCAGACCAAAGGAGATCCAGCTTGAAAGAAGACTAACCGAAAGGCCGGAAAGACGAGAAGATCATCACAAGAGGAAGTATTCTGCAGGTTTAGATCTTGTAGGAACACAAGCCACATTATAAACTTTGGAAATCAATTTTTTTCAAGATGAATTACACTAGAAATGAGTCTTCTTATAACATGTATATGAATAGTAAGAGTTGTTGGCATGATTGTATTTAAGTTACTTTATAAGTTTTAAAATCATAACTTTGATTTCACCAATTATGAGTGTGAGTTAGAGAGGGAGCAGCCATAATTGAGCAGAGATTATAATAAGGGTGAGAGAATGGTGTGAGAAACAAGACCAAGAAATAATATATAAAAATTGGAACAATAATGTATGCATATATAAGCATTATAAAAGTAGATGGATAAGTTAATAAAAATGTTCTTTGTTTGGTTTGTAGTAAAGGCACTGTATTAAAGTGGTCGAAACTTCATGTCGAAGCAAAGGAAAATCATTTATTGGACAACCAATGTATATTAATAACATATTCTATTTTAAAACTCACTTGTATCATAAAATTAATGAGGATATTTTATTTTTTCGAGAAAAAACTGAAAAAGGAAAGGTAAAATTAGTTTAATATGTAAAAAGAGATCTATTAGTTCCTCCCAAATTTAGTTTTTTATTAGTGTAAGGAGAAAGTAGTTTTATTTTTTCTTTTTTAAAAATGTTTGTAAGAGTTTCCTCCTAACAAACATAATCTTTCATAACAAGATTTTTTTAGTATATTTTGTGACATTACGTATATTAACATGATTTATTAAGAATCAATTTCTAATTTGAAAATATTAAGAATGCATTTATCATCTTATTATGTTACATTATGTACTAGTTACATCACAATTCATCTGTAAAATATCGTATTTCTAACATTATAGAGGTTTCAAAAATAGAAAAAATTGAACTATGTAATTTATAATTTATTCTTATTTGTTTGAGTGTATGATTTATTGTAATATTTTGTGGATAATTGCATTCGATTTTTTATATGTTTATTAAGAAGTAATCAATAAATATGTCATGGTTTATCATCACATGATATGTTTTAGTCTTCTTTTGCGTGATATTGTTTTTGCTACACTAAATCGTCTAGCGTATTTATGTTTGTATACTTCTAAATTTGATAATAACAAATTGGTTACAAGTCTGATTCTAATATTAGTCTCCTTCTATTTGTTTCTTTTATCATTAAGAAAAATCTTTAAAAAGACATTAAGGAAGATTTCCAACACATTAACATTTAAAAGTTTACAAAAAAGAACAACATCAACTTTTGACACATCAAGATATGTGCCTTGTTGAAAGAACACGAAATTTGAACACCCTTATTTCGTAGGACAGAGTAAGTTTATTTTTTATCCTTCTTCCCACGAGCAAGTTTTTAAGTTTTTAATTTGTTAGAATATCTTTCCTAAAAGTTTTACGTGTGATGTTTCTCGCTTTAAGACTTTGCATTATTTGTTTTAAACAAAAATATTTTGAAATGTAATAATGGTTTGTTTTAGGGAATAAAAACAAATTCTGAAGAATGTAGCATTTTGAGTTGGTTTGGAGTTTAAAAAAATATTCTTGGTATTGTCCATTTATGAGAAAGTGATTACAACTTTATTTTATTCACTTTTATTGTCATGATAAGGAATGAGTGAGCTGTATCCTCTCCAGAATGAAAAAAGTGATTTTTTCAAAACCAGCTTATAACTTCCACTTTAACTCTAATTTCTTATTTTAATTATTTTTAATTTAAAAATATCCCTATGAATTTAAAATTTATCCAAATATTTTTTTTTTAATTTTTTATGAAATAATTTTTTTTATACACTTTATCCAGCCCAAAAAAATAATGAAGCCCAATACATAATTTGAGTCGAGACAGAACCCATATGACAAGAGCAATTGCTTTCTTCACCTGATGTCTTATGGAAAATGATAAAAATGTCTTTTTCACTTTTTAAATTATCAAAATACATTCAAGATTTTATATTTTTGAATATATTTCTGGATTTTAGAACATTTTTTTTTATTTCGGAATCTTTTGATCAGGTTAAAATTTCTGGATTTTATTTTTTGGAGTTTTTTTTTCATAATTTATCTTTTGTATTCCATATTTGTTTTTCTGAAATGGAATTTTAGTTTTTCAATTCTATTTCTAATTATATTTTTTAAAATATATTTTTTAATTACAAATCTTTAATTCGAAAATAAAAAATAATTTAAAAAATGTAATGTTTTTGCTTGTTAAGGAGAAATGAGAAAGAAACCAAGGACAAGAAAAACAAGATATATGACTAATGATTGTGTGAAAATTGTTAAAAGCATAAATGAGAACTTATATAAGTAATGTAAGTTTAACTTTTACTCTTATCTAATATACTTTATAATAAATAATATTATATTTTAGTTGTTTAACAAAATTACTTATTATGCCAAAGTTTATAAGAATAAACGATATCCACCCTTTCTTTCGATTATTGAAATTAAAAAAAAAAATTATCTGGTAAATACGCGTTTTGTGTAAATTTCGTGCATGATTATTTCTAAATAAATCATATGTGAGAAATACTATTTTAATTAGCTATAATTATGCTTACATGAGAAAATGATTTTCGCAAAAATATTTTAATTTGCTAATAATTATGTTTATCGTCAAACTGTTATAAATTGAATTCGTATTTTGCAATGTACATCTTCCCTTAATATTAGATTGTAATGAACGTATTTACCATGTACAATTTCAGTTTAATGTTTTTTTTTTAAGAAAAATTAATATTTTTTAAATGATGGAATAATTTAAGAAATATTTAATTGTGGTATTTTGATTGAAAATAGTTTATTAAAATTAATAATGGTGATAAATCATACGTTAAAAATAAACTAAAAATTTAAAACTTAGATGTTTAAAAAAGTCAGAATACAAAAATTAACATAGAAGTTTGATGTTAACTAAAACACACAAATATGACAATTTAATTTAATATGAAACACTCAAATGGAGACCTTCTTCGTTGTCTTAGTGAATGTGTAAGAAAAATAGACTATCGTCTTTATTTATTTTTCAGTTTATTGTCCTCACATGAAATATCGAATTCCAAATAAAACACTGTGAATCAATAACAATGCATGATAAGAATGGGATAAATTACAGAATATTATATATTTTTTATTACTCATTTATTTATTTATATTTTATCTCTATTATCACGTGGTCTCTTTTAACTTATCCTAAAATATTTTTAAATCTCCCTTTTAACACATGTTTTACCTTAATTAATATATGATGATTAAAATTAATATAAGCAATGAAAAAGACTAAAATAAAAATGTTTAATTGATTTAATATCCATTTTTTAAAATATTTAATATTCAAAATAAAAATCATCATATATCAAAGACACGAAACTTATTTAATTCTAAAAGTTACTTGATAATATAAAATATTCAGAAAAAAAAAATGACTTTCATTTGAAATATTCTATCCTTTAGAAAGGATTAAAATAACTCCTAAGGTTTTTTTTTAGCATGGTGGATTGGAAACAAATAGATGCCTTCATGAGGAAGGAGGTGGTGGGGGAGTGACACAACATGAACTAGAGTTGCTCTTCACGTGAAGGAATTTTATTTAGTATTCGTCTAAAGCTTAGATAAGGTATCTTATGTTCTTTCGTTTCAACCAACTTTGGTTACAAATTATATTTTATAAAAACCAAATTACCTTTATCTTTATTGTTAATTGAGGTGTCAATTTGGTTGAGATGTCTAGTAGCATAGTGATATTTAACATAAAATTTTATATATATAAAAAAAAAACAAATTAACTAAATCAAAATGAAACATTGATTTTTTAGTACCATGATGCACCCTAACCTTTATCTCTATCTTAGTGTACATTTTTCAATCTTTTAGGTATCGGTTGGTAATGGTATTCGATTGTCGTATTTTGATTAGTAAAATGAGTATGTGTAAAAGTTCTTTAATGTTTAAGTTAGTGTTTGATATTTAATGATTGAGAATATTAAATGCATACATTTATCTAGTATGAGTTTAGAGTTTAGGATTTAGGGTTTATGTCAGTATATTTATAAGGATACCTTTATTCTAGATTTAGGAGTGTATTATGAATTTTTATTATAATTTTATTTTAAGAAAATGTTATTTTGATAATTATATAGTTAAAAGTATTATTTCATAATTTTTTAATAAAAAATTATTTTTTACATAAATTTATATTCTTAAAAATTTATTTATTTATTTATTTTTAACCGTATAGAACAATTTCTCATTGTGAACACATTTTGACTTTTCTTTTTATTTTTTGTCATAAAAAATTAGGGAATTTACCACATTGTCTTTGTCAAACAAACCAAAATTCCATGCCTCCACTTTTGTTTCAATTCAATGCTATAATTTCTTCATGGAAAAAAAAATTCCTTGCTAATTCTTAAAAAAATTAATCTCATCATTGTAATTTTATTATTTATATAAGCTGAAATATAGACGTTACTTATAAATTTTTTATAAACTTTTTAAGACGTGACACATTTATAATAATTTAAAGACATTTCTCATAATTTTTTTATAAACTTTTTAAGATGGGAGACCTTTATAATAATTTATACATTATTATTTAGTGTATCTCTTTATCATTATAAATGGTGTAAAAAATATAATAAATCATTGTATAAATAATGTTTAATCTGTTCCTAGCATGGTACACATTCCTAGAAGCATTGAATGCTGAAGAATATTGGCACAGGTATTCATGTTCTTCAAGGAGGAACTTTCTTTTTTAGCAACTTTCATTTATTTGTCTTAAAAATCCCAAATTAATTAGAATAATTTTATTTTTTTATAAGAAGTTTGAATAATTTTAGGTCTTCAATTGAACATGGTAGAATATTTTGTTTGGAATGTCCACTAACTTTTTTTATTTTATTTTTAACATCTATTAAATTGAAAGTTTTGATATGAATTTTCTGCATTATTTTCTTTTGTTAAACTTTATGATTTTGAAGGGAACTTTCATAACAAAACTGCCATAAAATCTGAATTTAAAAAACCCTTATAAAATTTTGTTATTAAAAGCTGCAGCTCATTTACAGGATTACAAATAAATTCGTATTATTTAAAGATATCTCAAATGGGAAATCTATGTAATGATTGGATATGATATGACTTAGATAATATTCAACATATTTTTATTTTAAAATTTTAAAATATTATTAAGCTATTAGATAATTTAAAAAACTTATATTTTAGTTTTTTATTTCGTTTTATTTAAAAAAAAAACATTTTGTTATTACATAATTCTTCTTTTCTATTAAATTGAGGGTCATGGATCAACATAAGGTACATGTAAGTTCCAAAATTTTTGCAAATATTTTAAAAGAAATAAAAACAATTATATAAGTATTGGATATATCATTGTAATAAAATTATAAATTAATTATCTTAAGTTTTAAATGATTTCAATTAAAGTCCCCTCACTTTATAATTCTTTTAAATAACTTATACTTTGTTTTACACCCTTAAAATGATAAGAATACTTGTCTTTACATATGTATCAACATCACTTAAAATATAATAAGAAATTTCAAATATAATTTAAGCTAAGAGCTTAACTTTTGGTTAATTTCTACATTGAAAAAAATGAGTTGAAATTTACCTGTAGAACCGATTCTGGCTGAAGAATGTAAGAAATTATGTAAATTAATTTCTATAAAGTGACTCACATGACATAGAGTTTGGACTTTGAACCCAAATATGATTTAATAATAATAATAGAATTAAAGGCCTGAGAAATATATATATATATATATATATATATATATGATATACCTAATGAAAAACCTACATCTGAGATTGGGAACTAAAGGCTATAGGGTTCTGTCTCTGCAAATAATAGTTGTCTCACTGTTAACCATCACGAACGTGTGTGACAAGAATGAAATTGCTAAGAGATAGATTGGGACAAAGGAGATAAAGGAATTGCTCAAGTAGGATCGCTCATGGATCAAGGTAAGTGCTTATTCCTTCTTGATTGTATGGATATATGTGAGAATCATGATATGATAAGATCTGTATGAGAACATTATTGTATGTGTTCAAATTACGTTTATTCATGTTTAAATTTACAAAGAACCCTTTATTTTATGTGAAGAACAACAACAAACAAAAGAGAGAGAAAAAACATAAAAAAGTATAATCTATTATGTGGTAGAAGTTGATACATCATTGATTTATGCAAATTAAAAAAATCATAACATATTTCGATAAGAACCTTAAGTATTTTATTAATCATTTAATCAATTTTTAGAATAAAATACTTCATTTGAGAGGAATTTTTTTTATAAACAAAAAAAATATTAATATTTTTAAGATTTCACAAAATCGCAATATTATCTATTAAATGCTTAAAAGTGTTACTAAAAGGTCAACTATTGTCATGTTGGATATTTTTTAACTAAGCAAGATAATCATGGAAATAAATAGAAAATACGTGTATAATTTTACAAAGCGTCGAGGATAATTAATATAATTTATCAAAATTATATAAGTCTTTTCTTATGTACCTGTGTGGATGACGATACCTGAGTAATGTTGATCCACTCGATACATAATTTGTTGTCGTGCTACTAGTTTCTGAATTCTTCAAAACTCTTCCTCTGTCGCGCGTGTTCCGCCGGTCAGCAGGAGTACCTGCAATTGCACTCCGACGCTAAAGTCAGTGCTAATGATTAGTTTTGTTCTCTCAGAATATGAAAACGTAGCTTTCCCCCCTTCAGAAGTCTAATTTATAGGTTGACTTGAGCCTCTTTTCGCGTGGACTAGACAGTCGGTTTACTAAGACGTGTGTAGTGGTCACTAGGTCGTATGTAGTGGCTTTCTGATATCACGCAGTGTGTCCTTGACTCATTCAACGTTAGTTGTAACTGTTTTCTTGTCACATATTTATTACGTTATATTATTAATTTATAGTTTCGGGTGGGATCCGACCGGTACATCTTATATTTTTTTAATTATATATTTATTAAGACAGAATATTCGTTGATTTTGTCCGTAAGCAAAAATTAAAAAACATTTTAGCTCGTTATTTTCAGTATATTTTTCCGCGCTAATTATATTTTTTTATAAACACTATTTAAACTCGAACTGTTTCTTAAAAAAAGGCAAATTGAATCCGATATTTCTAGGAACAAACACTTTTAAAATTAAAATTTGTAAAAAAAATATCACTAGGAATTATTCACTAATAATATTAACAAAATTAGATTTAAAAAAAAACCTATATATATATATATTTTTTTTAGTTTCCAAATCACTGAGATATTCCACGGTCACATCATAATTCTATACAATAAACCATTTATTATTTTTAATATAACCCTATTTTCACTTTTTTTTTACTGATATATTATTATTTGATTTGAAAGATCTCTGATTCTGAAATCGCAATCAAAGTCTCTTCCATATTCCAATTCCAAAGTCCAAACCCACCAATCTTGTACCTATAAATTCCCTTTTTTAATTCTCATTCTTTCTCAAACTCTTTCTCTTTCTTCTTCTTTCATTCCTTTTCCCACTTTTTTACTCAAAAAAAACAAAGCACAAAAACAGAGTAATAATCTGCAACTCACAAAACAAAACAGAGAGAAAGAAGAAAGAAAAAGAAGACCCTTTTCAACTTGCACTGTGACACCATCATCATGAATTCTGTTCCTCAAGAACAACCAAGCTTAGATTTCAGACCCTCTTTTCTTCCCAAAACCGTCACTGATTTTCTCTGCCACCTTTCCTCCACCCCAAATGCCTCCCTCAACATGTCCTTGCTGCAGGACTTTCTCAGCAGACTGGAACTCGAATTGCTCAAGATCCAACCCTTCAAACGCGAACTTCCTCTCTGCATGTTCCTCTTAAACGATGGTTCGTTTTCTCTTCAAATACAAATCACTTTTTTGACGTCAAACCAATGTTGGTTTGGATTGTTTGGTAAAGACAAGACTCGTATGAACGTGACTTTCAGCTCTGTTTTCGATGACGGGCTCTGTTAGTGAGAAATTATTAAGTACTTTTGCAAGCGTTTTTTGAATTATCTCTTGTGCCTGTGATGATGCTGGATTGATAAAGATGATAAAGATTGTGTTTTGATGGTTTTTTGACAGATGGGTTGTGTTTGTTTTCTCTTCAAATTTCAATGGGCTAATGTTAGCACTGTTCTTGTTTCTATGGTTGCAGCAATTTCAGCTCTGAAGGTGGAGTTAGCGAAATGCAGAACTTTCAAGTCTGAGCCTGTTTTGGAGGAGTTCATTCCTCTGAAGAAGGAGGAAAGTGAGAAGGAAGAGAAATGCAGGGAGAAGAATGATTGGGGGAGTTCTTTCCAGCTTTGGAACAGTGATGATGATGAAGCTTGTAACAGGAGCAATGCATATAGATTGGAGCAGAAACCAAAGAAGGTAGTTACAGAGATTGTTATATGTGAAGTGGGTGCTTTAAAGATAATGAATTTGATTTTGTTTGGTTTCTGTTATTTGACAACCATGGCAGATTAAGGGAGAAGAAAGAGAATCTGTGAAGAGGGGATTTGTTATGCCTTTGTCCACTTACCTTGCAACAGATGAAGAATGTGTTGTGAGTGGACTTTCTCTTCAGACACCTGCAAGGGAGGGATGTGGTTCCAAAACCAGCTCTTGCAGGGTGGTTTCCTCCGCCACTTCGCCCCTGATGCTGCCTCAGAGTGGCCGGAAACAGAGGAGGTGCTGGTCGCCGGAGTTGCATCACCGCTTTGTCAAGGCATTAGAGGAGCTTGGAGGCTCTCAAGGTAGAAGATTTAAAACTAACATACCTAACTAGTACAACTACTTTGCTTCTTAGAATGGCACTTAGCATTTTGATTGATGGAAACTGTGGGTGGGTTTTTAATGGATGAATTAGCCAAAAACATTGTAGCAGTGTCATAAATTGAGGGATTTGATGCTTGAATTGTGAGGATATGAAAACAATTACTTTTTTTGTTCAGTTTGGATCAGCCAAGAATCAGGAAACTTTGCATATTGCATTGCATATATATTATATGATCCCCTGAAAGTTCTTTACAAACAGATTTGGGTTTTTGGCAACACGAACAGAACACCGACACGAAGATACGTAGGACACGATAACTTATATAATTATATAAATTATATAAATTGACAATAAAGATTTATGTGCATCAATATGTTTTAGTTTTTTTATTTTTATTACTGGTTCAAAATGATTTGTTCACTATTTTTATAATCATACTAAAAATTTATACAATAAGTTTGAGTCTTTAGAAAATTAATATATTTTTTCCTTTTTAAAATTGTGTTAAAATCGTGTTAGAATTGTCAGAAATCCAACAAATATTTTTTGAATTGGACACTTCACTCATACGTATCATACTAGTGTCAGTGTCTCATACGTGTGTCCAACACGGACATACCATTTAAGAGTAGTGTACCAGTCTCATAGGTCATAATCATATTACATTTTAGTTCATAATGGTCTAATCTTTGTTATTTCAATTGTAGCAGCTACTCCAAAGCAAATTAGGGAACTCATGAGGGTTGATGGCCTGACCAACGATGAAGTAAAGAGTCATTTACAAGTGTGTGTTCATGTGGTTCCATTTCTCCTTGTGCCTCCTAATGTTTGATTTGAGATTAACACATGGCATGGCCGTTTTATGATTGCAGAAATACAGACTTCATACAAGGAGAGTTCCAGCTGCTACAGCTGCAACTTCTGTAGATCTTGGAGGCTTGTGGATGCAGAAAGAATCCTTGAAGGGGAGAAGTTCTGGTTCTCCTCAGGGTCCTCTCCAATTGGCTACACAATCAGGGGAAGCCACATCCACAACAGAAGGTGACAACATGGTAGATGATGATGTAAAATCGGACTTATAACTGGAAATCTCACATTCAAAACAAAAACATGGAAAAGGTGATGTGCAGATATGAATTTTGCAGATAAAATTAGAGGAGTTTCACAACTACTCAAGAACAACACATGATACATAAAAGAGGTTGGATCTGTGGAGAGAGGCTTTTGAAATTTTGAAGGACCAGTTTTCCTTCCATCCTGTGAGTTTTGATATGAACTCTGAAGAAAGAATGAGTTTCTGCACATTAAGAAGCAGGAGCAGTTCATTTTTCCAATATCACAATGATCATTCATTTCTTTTTTTAGCTTAGATTATCCATGTTTGAAAACTTGTACTGATTGTAGCAGTTGATGATGAATGAGTGGTGGAGGCAAGGTAGGTTAAGAAATTTCTCATCAGGGTGTGTTGTAAATTTATGAGAATAGCAAGGGAGTGAGATAAAAAAATGCTTGATACAATTTTGTATACAAAGTCCACTAGAGTGCTAGAAAACTTGTGAAAGTATGATTTTGATAATAAAAAAATAAATGTTGTTGAAGTTCTACATATGGAATAGTTGTGAATCACTTATATTAGCAGTTTTGTGAAAGAATTTGAAAAGTAAGAAATAATTGGTGATGGTGTATGATTCTGTTCATCTGAAAAAATTGGATCTCTGAATTCTGCTATTGCAGTGTTATGAGTTCTGCTTCATTGAGTTGGCAAAATATACCCTTCAATCAACAACTAGTGATATTTGGTGAAATTAAATAGAAATTAATTAATGACTATCATCAAAATTATTAAATAGAAAATTATTTTAAAAATTAAAAATAATTAATTATTATATAGACTAATTAATTTTAAAAATTAAAAATAATTAGTTGTTATATTGACTAAATTAAATATTATTGTAAAAATTAAAAAATTATTGATTTTTAAATTAAGTTTTACTATTGATAAATAATCTTTAAATTTATATTTAATTAGCAATAGTTATCAATTATTTATATTTATAAATATTAATAATTTTTTTAGTTTATATTGAATATAAATGAAGGATGTTTATGATGTAAGTTTTCATGAATGAAGTTTGTTGATGTTTGTCTCATAATAAAACTAAATGAAGCAAATATGTAGCATACATATTAAGAGTGGTTACAAAATATATTAAGCATTACTCTTTGTTATTATCTTAATTAAGTGATTAAATAAATTTTTAGCATTCATTATTTTTATTCATTGAAAATAGGTCAAATCTAGGGTTAGAATAGCACCAAGATAGAAAAAAAGCTACAAAGATGGTTGAAAGAAACAGCCACCAAGTATGAAGCAAATTTTCAACCAAACTCCATTGACCAGACACCAACTTATTCCAATCTTTGAATCTACTCACTCAAATTTTGATTTATTATACCATTTTTAATTAGTTGTTTGCATGAGTTCTTTATTCTTTTTATAATTAAAACATATGATATCACCTGTGTTTTGCGTACACACTTTAATAATTATTAAAAATTACTTTTTAATATCAATTTTCATCATAATATTTCAACCATTAGATGATTATTCTACTTTCCTACTTTAATGGTAACTTATTTAAATTAAATGAATCAATCATCACATCAAATTGTTGTTCATCACTTCAAATTGTTGTTATAATACTAGTATTATCGTTGGAGATAACATCGTTAGGGTCAATCATTACATTTATATTTGAGATATTGTTTATTTTAAAGATCAGTGTTCCGTCACGGTTTTGTTTTTAAAAGGTGTCTTAGTCAGTCGAAGAAGGAATGTGTATTTAAACTGTCATTGACCTCGACTTCTAAACGTGAGATTATATTTTGATTGTACCGGAACATCTTGTTTGAGTGATAAATTATAATATTTTAGAAAAAAAAATCATACAAAATTCATTTAATTTTCATGCTTTTATTAGAAAAATTGTTAATAACATGAATAACTTATGCATATTTATTTTTGATCTAAATATCATTATTGGATTCTCTTTATCAAAGTTTATCCATTTACCTAAGCCTTGTCATGATGGTGTAACAAAACCACCCTTTTCTGATCTCTTAAGAAATAGATGCACTTGGTTTCAACTTTCAATGTTTATCTTGTTGAAGATGCATGACAAAACAGTCTCTTTCAAACAAAATAATAGAGAAGAATCTTGCAGAGCCAAGGAGCCCACAGGCTCATGTTTCATCTTCTTCCTATAATTAATACCTCCAAACTTACACCATATAATATTATATCATGATTAATTCTAAGGTTCATAGTTATTTAAAAAACATTATACTAATATTTGCTGTAAAAAATCATTTTAAAAATCTATCACTACTTTTAAGAGAAACCATATTATATATCATCATTATAGAGGGTTTTTCTTCTTCTATTCAACACAATGTAGAAAGGAAGTTTTTCAAACATGTCAATAAATGTTTGTTGGCATCAAATTCTTGCTAACATAACTTGTGCATAATATGTTATCTTAGATATCTTATTAGGTTAGATATCTCATATAATAATATTTTATTGTACATAAAGATTAAGTTATGTTTAAAGTCTACTTCTTATTTTTTAATATGATATTATAATCATTTGAAGTCTATTCTAATGAATGTTTAGGATTTTTTATTGTGCATAAAGATTAAGTTATGTTTAAAGTCTACTTTTTATATTTTAATATGGTATTGTAATCATTTGGAGTTTATTCTAATGAATGTTTGTGTTAGACCTATTACAACACCCGCTATCAGGTTATTATCGGACCATCAATAAATATATAGTTTCACGCACAAGTTGACCGATCTCTGCATGTGTTGAAGATCTCATATCAACTAGAGATAAAAACCTTTTATAATAATATACAAGTGGATACAAACTTCACCTTATAAATCAATATCATAAGATTGAGTTAGATTTAAAATTATTTTTTAATAATATATTCTTTCAAATAACCAAATCACATGGCAAATAAATAAAACAAATATTTGTAGGTATAAATCAATAAAGATGGTCCCACCCTAGAAGAAGTCATTCCTTGAAAGATTCTCATACAAACCAATTCATACTTATCCATCATAGCAGGTTTTGTTTAGATATTATTATGATTAGTTTGTGTAAAAAAATTGACTAATCACTCTTAAAATCATTACTTTTTTCATAAAATTTGACTTAACATATTTTGTATGTTGTGGTATGAAGAAGAAAGAAAATATAAGATATAATAGACGCAATAGTATGAGTATGAAGAAGGAAATGACACCAAAAAAAAGTGTACACGTTGAGATGCGTTTGGCAGAAGAAGCCAACTACACCCACCAATACCCAATACATGTTCAAATATATATTAATTTCTATACCTAACTTGTGCATATCTTATCTTAGCTTGTCCCAAAATCTATGTGAAATTTTATTGTGTTTAACGTGCTTTCAGAATCTTTGCGATGGAACATTCACTAACACTTGTTAATTACATAATTCTTCAACTTTTTCCCTAAGGACAAAAACAACCCTTGTCCTTTGCAATGGTACAATAAGTGCTTTAAAAACGTGTGTTGGTTATTAATTTATTTATTTGTTATAAATTTTTAAAATAATCATTGGAATTGAAAATAATTACAAAGGTTATTTTAATTAACTTGTGGTAGAGAAAAAAAAAATCTCATTTGAGTAATCGGCCAAATTTTCTAACAAAAATTAGTCATAAGAAAATAAGTAGATATTTATATCAATAATACTGTTATAAAAATAACTCTTGAATAAAAAAATAATTAAATAGAAATCAATTTTAAAGAGTAAAAATAATTAGTTGTTGTATTTACAAAATTAGATACTATTTTAGAGATTAAATAAATTATTGATATCTAAATTATATTGATAAATGATTTCTAAATTGATATCTAATTAGATACCAAAATTTTATATACCAATTTATGTAACTAATTAGATACCAATTTAAAAACTATTTATTAATAATAAAAAGTAATTTAAAAACCAATAATTTTTTTAGTCTTTAAAATAGTATCTAATTTAATTAATATAGAAATTAATATTTTTTTATCTTTAAAATTAGTTTCTAATTAATGATTTTTAGTAGTGATAGGTTCTATTTAAAATATTTTTTTTATTAAATATCTAAAAGTAACCACTAAACTATTTTTGAACCGAGACCACTTGTTTTTTAATCTTCATAAATACTATAAATTATTCTATAAACTAAAACTAAATCATAGACTAATCTACAAAATTTCTCTCATTTACCTAAACTAATTTTCATCAGTGCATAAGTTAATTTTAGTACATAAAAAGTATTTTTTCTTAAAAATATTTTAAAAAAATGATAAGAACATACCCTAATAATTGTTTTGAAACAGGTTGTAAAGCACTTTTTTTATTCTTCTGCAAGCTGGAAACTTTGGTTTATAAGATGCAGTCAGCCAGGATAACTTTTGAGAAAAGATTGTTAATATATATAAAATTTTAGAAAAAATAATTCTGGCGCTCAATAATTTAGATTTTAGTATAATTATATTTCAAATAATTAATTAAAAAAATAATAATTTAAGTGATCTAATAATATTTATGTGTCCATGTCTATATATTAACTTATAAGTTAAATCCAAATTAAGCTTGGTTTAATAATTTGAAATTTAAGTTATGTTTGGTAATTTTGAAAATAGTGTTATGCATTTGCATGTTATAACCTTCTCAATTATTTGTTAATATGAAAACATCTCACCACATACTTTCATTAAGTTGAGAGTATCACTTGAATTGTATTAAAGTAATCACTTGTTGATTCTTGATCAACCATGCATAACAACTTATATTGACAAAATCCACAAATTGATGGATCAAGAAGAGAGCTTTGCAATCTTCTTAAATTCCTGTGAACCTCTTTAGCACCTTCCTCCAATTCTTGAACACCATTCTTTACAATTTTCAAAGATGATACCCTTTTTTACACTCCATTTATCAAAGCTCTTGCCATAAAAAAATTGACGAGTTGGTAGGAAAAAACCTATTAGAACCTACCATGATTCACACTCTAAACCTTGTTGAATTCCACACCAAAATGATTTGTAGAAACAAATAGAAAACCCACATGCCAAAAGGTTTCTCACACAGAAAAATATAGCTCACAAGCTACTGGGCATCACAGACAGGTCCCCAATCAAAATTGCTCTTTATAACTTGTTAGACACAGTAAACACATTCACAGGAATAAAGAAGAAAAGGGAAAGAGAACAAGGAATATGGATACCCGATATGATAATTTACATTTCACACATGTATCACAGTGCACCATTACTACTTATATAACTACTATAAACTATAAACAGTTAGTTAACAACTAACTATCTAACATACATTACTAAAAGAATTATTTACAACATCTTGTTTGGATGGTAGATCATTACAAGTGAACATAAATGAGATCATAAACTTGTGAATAATAAAACTTAAATTTCCTTTCCTTTATTTTTGTAAAATACTTTAAGTAGGTGTGATATAGATTAGATAAAATTAATCATTTTAGTTTTTCTTCGAACAAATTTTACTAAAGTTTTGTTGTGATTTTTAAGTAAATTGTAAATATAATTGTGTTTAAAAATATTTCGTTCTAAAAATTATGATTTCTACAAATTTTAATTGAGAAGTTAAATATGTAAATCCTTTCACATAATCCTTCCATCGAGACCATTTCTTGTAGTTACAGAAAGTTTTAGACTTTTGGCATTTGGTGCTGTCATCAATCAGTATTTTAAATAAATACCAAACCAGTATTTTGAAAAGATGGATGGAGAAGGGAAGCAAAGAGTGGATGCTGGACATGAAGAAAAAATTGAAGATGATGCTTACCTCGATAACACTGGAATATGAATCGCTTATAACCATTGGATTGAATCTCGAACGAAGCTATATGATAGATAAAAAGTACAGTATTAGGTTCAGGCTCTGTTTGTACATAAAATTCCGCAAATTGAGAATATTCTTGTAGAGAATAGAGACAATTACAATATACACACAGTCATACACTCACTATTTTGCTTGGGAAATAAAAGAATATTCATGGGTATTACTGTGTAAAACAACAGAGAGGTAAAAAAGTTATCAACTACAAGTTGTAATTATCAAGGCCCAAATCCCTCAACGCATCGGTGGCAGCATCCTTACAGTTGCTATGTGTTTGCTTGGCTTTCCTTATGTATTTCTCAATTCCATTATTAAGCAAGATTGTTCTGTCCAATACAAAATTTGCAACAAGGTATTAGGATTCACATTCTTCTGTCTCTAGCAATGTCACATTTTAAAAACCGAATCAGTAATTGATTTGGATATAAAAGATGTTTAAAGTGGTCAAACTGATATGAATTAAATAACACATAAACTATTACTAAAAAAATATAATTTTATAACTAAAATAAAAACATCATTTTACGGGTTTTTAATATTTAATCTATACATGTTGTCAAAAGCAAAATATTTAATGTATGTCAAAGATCAAATTAAACATTTCATGACTCTTAAGTTTAATCTTTAATGAAATACAGCAAGATCTATTAACAATAACAATTTTACATCTAAAATGAAAAAAAAAATGACAAATTATTATAAAAAAAATTATAAGGAATCAAGATCTAAAAATTGTAAATTAATATAAATGACTAAATTATATACTTTATAAACAATATTATTATTGATAAAATAATTTAGGCATGTGTAATCCTTACTAAAATATGTTTTTATTTGTCATAAAAATGTTTAAGATTAAATTTTAAAAAACAAGTAAAAATATTTTTTGAAAACACTGTTCTACCCAGTTTGAACCATTTCGGAAATGGTCTGGCTTTTAACATTAACGGACCAATTACCAGGTCAATTCCCAGTTAAACACAACTGTGTTCCGGTTTTTAAAACTACATTCATAGTAAATGCTAAAAGGCAAAGACTACAAGACTACAAACGAGAAAACAAGAAAAATGCAAAGCAGTGTATGATTAAACGTCTTGCATAATAAATATCACGAATCATAAACTTGCCTGTTTTCTGGATTTCTCACTACTAGATTTCTGATCATAAGACAGGAGTTTCTTTGCATTTGGTGTGCTGCTGGAAATTTCTGCATGGCCTGAACGGCTAGCTCACCAGCACCAGCTTCAACGGCACGGGTTGCGTTTTCCGGTAATCTTAAACAAAGCACAGAAATAACAGACATAATCTGTGCCACGAATAAAAACAACAGAATCAAAACAGGTACAAGATGCACATATATACACAGATTGAAAGGAAAACAAGTAAACCACGAATTTTATAGAGAAAATTCTGTCCAGGATATGTCTGATCTAATTTTTTATAAATGTTGGCAGGCAATAACATGATCAAATGTATTAGGAGTCTGAACCCAATAACTACTACATTACAAATCCTGATTACATCCTTTACATACTTCAACAACCCCTGTCAAATTGACTAATGCCTATTGGGATTATTATAACGAAATTGCTGTGCCCAAAAAGATCAATTCAATTCTTGGAACGGGATGTTTTAGTCTGACAGTGATTTTACACTGGCTCCCTAAACAGATATTGCAGATTCTCACCTCTAGCAAAACAAAAGGGTCATCATTAAATCTGGCTGAAAGTGTGATCAGCTTATCCATTCCTCCTTTTCCAACAATTTCACTCTTGTTCATGTCGCTTCCTGCTAACTGATCAATTAAACAAAAAAAAAGTCATTTAACTTAATGAAATGAAAAAAAAATCATCTTATTAAAGTAAATAGTAAATTACACACACCTCTGAGATTTCGTGAGATAGCACAAACAATGAAAGAACCTATGTAACAGTACCAATTTCACTTGAATTAAAAAAAAAACTGCTAGAATTTTTATTGAACGCGCTGAACTTCATAAAACATTCTTTACCAGTATGTGTACTGGAATGAAGTGCATAAAAGAGTACAATTAAAAGGAAATAATGCTGAAATAGAAAAGGAACTCAGTACGGAGGGAGGAATCTTAGAAGAAGAAAAGCTCAGAGAAGGAATTAGACAAATCCACACATCATGCAACCTCACGCTAACTCCTATTTCCTTTCTACCTCAGCCCCACACAAAATCCTTCCACAGAGAGTTGGTTACTTTCAGCCAGCTGCTCCTTCTAGATTCCTGGATTTGAAACAAACTTCTGTGCCAGCTGCCCATTCCCTCACTGGACCACATTACAATCACTTACAGAGGGACACCGAGTGATGTTTTTAAAAATGAAGGGAAGTTAGTGTTATGTATAAAAAGGGTCTGTAATATTTTTCAAACAAATCAGTTAGCGTAAGGGTAAACAAAGATAGGGGAGTTTTGTGCAATCTTATAGAACTTCAGGAGTGTCAATGTAATTCACTCTCAAGCAAATGAGATGTCATACATAGTGGGTAGACTCTGCTTTGTTTAAAGCTTATAAGTTAGAAGCAATCAAATACTGAATATGTTTAAGGCCATTTCAGTTTTACCTACATTACTCAACTACATGATTCATATCATACTATAAAAATTAATGAGTGGAAATTGTGTTTGAATTGGAAATTTATGAGACTATTTACTGCAAACTCCAGCTCCTGATTTTATGGAAGCCAAGTGAATTTCATCAGCTAGATATTCCCAAAAAATGGGTAGCATTCACATTATTATTTTTATTTTAAAAGGATGCAAGGGATTTATCTAGGGCAAAAACAAAGCACACTCAAATCCAAGTGATAGAAATTATAACACTATAAACTTTCAGCTCAAGAAGAAAATGTTGGACAACCATAAAAAACAACAGAGAAAGAGACAATGCAAACCCTACAAAGAACCACTAGCAGTGGAAATCATATTATTTTGCTACGAGAAATTATAAAAAATTAATAATAATAAACAAATGACAAGGTGACCTGTCCAGAGAAACATTTTCATCCTATACCTTTGAAAGTAAAGAGCAACAAACTTTGGCCACAGCTTTGTTGCCTTGTTCACCACTGTCATCTATAGATCTGAGTACTGCATCGATACCACCTTTCTCAGCAATGGATTTACATATTTCATCCTGCAACATAAAATAACAAAGATAACACAAGAGGTCATGCATACTTGTGTCAGCAAGTCTTCAGTTTGAAAATGTTAGTATGGCTAACACAACATGCTGTAATGAAGCCAAAGAATGAAATATTCCATGGGAATGATGACTCAACAGAAAATAGAAAAATGGGACAGTTAGGCAACCAGACAGAAAATAACCAACTCTAACTGGAGAGAATATGTAAAGGGTTGGGCGCATAAGAAAGGAAAAGGGAAATTGTTGAGGAGGAGGATTGTATGATGCAACTCTATTCCTCCTCTCTATCTGCTGTTAACTTTTCTGATTCCATTACTCTGCCTCCTTTCTCATTCTATCAGTATTACTCTTGTAATTGGTTGCTCCTCCTCCCAAGTATACACACAGGGAGTTGATTTTACTATTCATACTCAACAAGGCAGCAAACGTAAACATTGAGTCTAATAGGGATAAAAAGCAAAAGCCACCTAATAATTGACCAATGTGACTGCAAGTCGTGTATAAAAGATACACAGGCAAATACACCCACCATTCGCCCAAAGTTTAATTTCCACTAACATGTCCACCTTGTTGCCTCATCTGAATCAATAAAAAACTCAACCCTTGGAATCATACACAGAGAGACAGTCCATAAAAACTCTTGGTCTTTCAATACAAACACAATTTTGCATACTCAATGTAGGATTGAATATTACTTCACTTACATTTACAGCAATGACTTTCAAAGTGGTGCAGGCTGAAACTAGGTCACTTGAGCAAAGCCCTCCTGCACTCAGAGAATCCACAAGGGCTTCTGCAATTCCAATCTTGGCAAATTTCCGTGCATAACCATATACCTGAAAACAGATCAAAACCAATACTTTTGTCATGATGTACACATAACTGAAATGATAGCAAATTTACAATTTTGAAAGACATGAACTTGAAATCCCCTGTTCACTATTCACCAAATTAAGTTCCTAACTTTGCATTATTTATTTCTTTATTTTCGTGTGTCTGTGTACATGAACACCTATGACACTACTGGGAGTATTTGGTCTGAAAAATTTTCCCATCTTCAATTTTTCAAATAATGACAAAAAGCCTTGTTCTTTTCATTTTGCTTTCTTTTTTCATTGTTTCGTGTATTCATCCCACAGATATGTTTGAAAACAGCACATAAAGTAAAAATAGCATAACGAATGTTCAGTATAAAACTTTATCACTGTCAACCAATTAGAATTATCTTTATGAAACTACTATAAAAGTGAATGAACTTACACGTTAATGGATGATACTATAAGAAACTTTTGCGGTGTCAATGAGCTCTGTTAGAACATGGGGAATATTACTAAAGTAACAAACCCAACTGACCTACAAGTCAGTTAATAGTTAACTAATGGGTATAAATAGCAATGTAAATGCTGCAGGAGCAGTTTTTAGAAACCCATTGTGAGGAGAGTGCTGAGACTCTTGAATTCTCAGTAATCAATACAGAATAAGAGTTCTATTTTTCTCTCTATCTCTAACTCTTGTGTATTGTTGAGTGAATTCTTTCTACTCTTGGTACTAGTTAGTTGTACCACATTATAAATAAAATCCTATTTTGGAATTACTTGTGAATTCATAAAAAACTAGAAATGATTTCTACAATCAAAATTAAACACATCATTGTTATTCATCATACAAAAAGATAAAGTAAAAGTAACTGAAATTTTTGTAAGGGTTTAATTTTAACAACCTGCCACTATAAACATTTCAAGATAGTCAAACAAAACTCTGAAACTTCAGTCTCTAACTGAGCCAAATGACAGGTGTGATCTGTGTCGCAAAATCTCAAAAACATTTTTTGTAAGGCTTTCTTGTTGTTGTAATCAATTAGAATTTCACGACTTAAGATAATTATTAAAAAAGTCAACAAACTTATTTTACATGAACTATGTGATTAGATGACAGACAGTGTAATAAACACTTAAATTCTTTTTGTAATTATTGGTGAATTTATGAAAAACTAGAATTGTTTCCAATACCCAAACAAAAGTAATGATGTATGGACACATGCTGAAGAACAAACGCTAATTGTGTATGACTTTTAAGATAATTACTGAAAGAAGTCAACAAAGTTATTATACATAAGAATATGTGATTAGATCAAAGTGTACAAAACCTTTACCCCATCGATGCATTTCTAATCAAATTCTTCTTGCCATTACTTGAGAATTCAAGAAAAACTATAAACACATCCTACAACCAACCAAACAAGGGAAAGTATACATGGACGCCGGTTAAATTACAAACACAAAATTGACATCTTTCACTTCTCGCTATCTATCGTCGTACCATATCATATTCCTTATGACATTATATTACTTACCATGTCTATACATCTTTCTCTAGCACTAAGTGTCCGGGATACATTTTACCAAATTTCTTCAACATCCCTAATAATAAACACAATAAGTGCATGTCTGGATTAAAGTTTGGACACTTAACTTAAGTTTGAGTGGATTTCATTTTGCTACCTGAGTTTGCAAAGGCAACCTTGATATTACTTTCAATTGAAACCCGGATTCAGGCCAAATGTACTATGCTAACGTACTTTTATGGAAAAATCGAACTTACAACCAAACTGAGTATTCGGAGAAAACGTAAATTTGAAGTGACCAAACGGTAAACCAAACATAGCCTAAGACATTCTCAAGCAGCCGAACTTACCTGAGAAGCCACGACTCGATTGTCATCCGGCGTCAAAAGCGCGCGAACCGCGTCATACAAACTCTGGATCACCTTGTTCTTATGCAACGACAAGATCTCCAAAACGAGCTCATCAACCTTCAACTCCATAAACGACTCCTTCACGATCTCATCGCCGGTGACCGCCGAAGCCACGACGCGAAATCCACTGCTCAAGACCTCCACATCGCGCTTATTATCAGCCAGAAAACCAATCACAATCACGGGTCCGTCACACCGCTGAAACGCGCCCGTACTCTGAACATCTGAAACGACAGAGAGAATCAGCTTTTAAAGAGCAAAATTCAGAACAGACGGTTGATAAGCGAGTAGTTAGCACCGTGAAGCAACGACGACAATGCGTTTAAAGCGGAGAGAAGGAGCACGCGAGATCCGGAGGCGCGCGGGATTTTGGAACAGAGCGAACAAGCTAACTCGACGGCGCCGTTTCTGGTCGCAATTGCAGCATTTGAATTAGCATTCGGATTTGGATTGGAACACAGTTCGTGAAGCGCGTTAAACGCTGTGGCGAGTTGGTTATCGTCGGATTGGGATTGGAGGAGTTTGAAGCGGTCCAAGCAGTCGATGACGGGGTTGGTTTGGCCGGGGACGCAGGTGACGATGCCTGAAAAACGACGTCGTTGAGGGATCGGGAAGGTGAGAAGAAGGTGAGAAGAGAGAGGAACCTGAGAGATCGACGCCTTGGAGAGTGAGGGTTTGGATGGCGTCTTGAAGAGCCTCGGTGGGGTCCATGCCGAGGTCGTCGATGTTCTCTTTCACCATTTCTTCGAATGCTTCCTGCGAGATCGCACGCGCCGCCATTGCTACTTCCTTCACTCTCTTTCTTTCTTTCTTTCCTTCTATTTCTGGTTTTTTTAGTTTTTACAATGAACTGATTTTGAAATTCAGATGAAACGGCGCCAAGATCTTACTAGGGTTCTGTTTGGTTTCTATTTTTCAAGATCATTTTACTCATCTCAGAAATTTTTTGATAAAAAATAAATAAATATGAACTATTTAATAGATAATTCAATCTTATACAATAAAATCAAATTATTTTACATTTTATTTTAAATTCTCAATAGAAATTATTAACAAAATCTTATTTTCAAAAATAATTATAGAGTATGTCATCAAAACAAACTAAAAAATACATACAAACATAAATAATTATAAAGATAATTAACTAATAATTTTCATTAATTCATTAATTGTTTGTTTTAAGCTCTAAAAATATCTCAAAATAGTTCTGACAAATATTAATAAAAAAGAATTACATTATTTTAAAAGCACTAAAATAATTACATGAAAAAAAAAATCTAAATTGATAATAAATCTTGTTTCCTTTCAATTGACTATCTTTTGTCAATTGGTGATGGATCATTACTTCTACCATGATTTAATGACTATACTAAAATAAATTTCAGACCACAACATTAACTAACAAAATTTCAATCAATTTCTTGATGTTTTGTACTTTGTTAACAAAATTCAATATAATATTTTATTATGAAAAATCAAATAGAAATTAGTTCTCCATATATAATTTTCCTTGTTTAAAAGGCCTTAAGTACAAACAAGCAACTCCTTATAAGTGCTCTTTATAATCTTTCACCAAAGTGAATTACAATACTGAAAAAGTACCACCAGTGGTCGTCGAAATGTCAACATGATCGCCGTCTCCATGTCATGCGAATAGTCGGTGGTCGCCTTAGTTATGGTCGCCGGTCGCTGGAACGAAGATCTCCATGCGATTAATCGGTGGTAGTCAAAGTGGAGGTCGCCGGTCGAAGGTACGACGATCTCCATGTGTGCGTCGGTGGTCGTTGAAATGTCAACACGATCGCTGGTCGATGTAACGGTGATCACCGCGTGCGTAGTCGGTGGTCGTCGAAGGTATGTAAAGTTTAACATGATTGTCGGTTGATGAAGCGACGTTCAACATAGGTCAACAAGAACGCGATCGATGAAGAGGTTGTTCCATTGTCTGTAGTCGGTGGTCGCCGAAGTAATGCAAAGATCAACAAGATCGCCGGTTGAGGTAGTGACTCTCCTTATGTGTGAAGTCGCATGGCGAGGGGAATGTAGGTGGCCTCTGTCCTGGGAGTTCGGTAAAGTTGAGTTTGTTTTGAGGTAACCTGTTGGTTATTTATTTTTTGGGTTTGGTGCTCTCTCTTTAAGATGGTTCTGCCCCAACCATAAAGGAGAGCTTCCATTGTGGTTGGTCTTATTCTGAGTACTGTATATGAGTTGGAATACTCCTGAAGTATCCCTTAATTTTATTTATTCTTTGCTGATAAAATTTTTTTTTTTTGATGAAAAACAATCAATTTGAAACTACAGGATAATTTATTTTTTGCCAAAAACTTGAGACAAGACATATGATAAGAAAAACAAAAACAAGAAGGTGCAATAGTTGGTGCAGGTCTATCATGGCCACTTCCAGAAGGGGTGAAACATTGGCATGACAGCAAAGTTCATGGTGCCATTGCTGCAATGAAAGCCATTTCTCTCACCACA
>Ga0123342_1002196_pt1 | contig 32667 bp, 20 predicted proteins | sample Turbeawhitnodule_FD_89960 | JGI IMG/M metagenome (GOLD analysis project Ga0123342, IMG submission 89960) | Root nodule microbial communities of legume samples collected from Mexico - Turtle bean Mexico white nodule | ecosystem: Host-associated > Plants > Roots > Nodule | place: Mexico: Nepantla... | reverse complement strand
TGTTTATAAATTATTAGTCTAAATTGGTTCTATTTCCATGAATTATGTTGTGGATTTTCTTTGCACTAGCTTACTCTTGCTTTTCATGTTGTGTTTGAACTGCGATGACTGTACTATGTACACAAGTAGATAACCATACAGGTGCAGGAGAGCCTTATAGGCTTCAGAGTTTTATTTTGAGCTATGGATATGTAAATATTCGTATTTCTTTGAATCCTAATCATGTATTAGGAATGTTTTGAAAAACTCCAAGTTTGTATAGAAACTTGTAGAACTTTTATTGTAATAGTTATAAGTAAATTATGGGGTGTTACATCTTAACTTAATTAATTAGAACGTTTTGACTTAGTCCATTCTAAGCTTGAGTAATTTTTGTCTACACGGTTCATCTTCGTCTTTGTATGAGATGCTTTAAAAGGAAAGTTCTGATATAAGCTTTGAATGCTTCTTCAATGCTTCATTTTGCTTGGAAACCTTTCTCCCTATGTATTTCTTTTCATCTTTTTTTTTTTTTATAGTAGTTGGCTTTGCCTTTAAACTTATTTGTGTGATTCTTACTCTATAATTAATCTTTATTTTCCTGTTAGACGCTCCCAAAGGAAACATTCTATTCATTTTCCTCAACGTCTGATTGTTCCTAAAACACTTTTAGAAACCTTTAGTTAATATTAGTGAAAATATAATTTTCATAATAAAGTATGTGTATCACTGAAAAACACTATCTTGAATTATCGAGTATTTCTATTATCAAATTACAATTAAAAAATATATTACCAAGATTTTCCAGATTAAATCAAATTAAAACATTTAAGCGTAATCAAAATTTAATTTGATTTATATTTTTTTAAATATAATTCGAAAAAATCTTTAATATATAATCAATCATATACTATATTTTTCTAAACCTTTCTAGTTTACAACAATGAATGTTCATAACCTTTCTTATATATTCAAAACCTTTCTTATATATGTAGTATGTGTCGAAATAAGGAAACCTAAGTTCAAGAAATTAAACTTAAAAGGTTTGACGGGGTAAATTGAACTTAGCAGGATTGTTTAACAAAACAACAAATTAAATTTTCAAGCAATATGCATTGTTACAAAAATTAAATCTGTTTAAATTAGAAACCACTGATTACAAATTTTCTAAAGACTTTTCAATATCATCAGAAAAAACATTGAAACAGTCATATCAGAAATACAATTGTTAAAGAATTTCAACTATTATATTGAAAACACAAATTGAACAAAAATAATCAATTTATTAAAAAAAAATTAGTTGTTTGAAATTATAACATAGCATAAGTAAATCTGATTAAACAATTTAGAACCAGTTTTACTAAAAAAATTGTAAATTTATATGCAATGTTAAGAAACACTATATGTATTGATTTCAATAACTCAGAAGATTCAAATATCACAAAAAGATAATACAGACGAAATTAACAGATTCTTTTTCAAAACAATCAGTTGAACATATAAGATCAATTTATTATGCAGTAAATTCAAAAGTGGAGAAAGAAAGAGACAAGAAAACATAAATTGTATACTGATTACATCTAGTTTCACCTTACACCAACGTGGTTTCCACTAAAAATACAATTTCTTTTACACAGAAATTACAAACACTGTTCTTGAACACTACAAGAACACAAACCACATCTATAACACCCTATTACAACACCAAACACATCCAAGAAACACTATCCTGGACAAAAATTCAATACAAAAAAACAATACAGTAAGAATGGAACGAATTAACCTGGACTGCAAAACAAGAAACACAAGTAGATCTCTTAATTTCACAACAACAATGAAATATCTTTGACTTCAACAAGATGATGAAATTTTTGCTTCAAAAAACCTCAAAGATTTTTCAAAAACAATTTCTCACAAACTTGATTTTTAAAAACTCTCTCTCAAACTTAAAACTTTGAAAGTGTATGTGTAACCTTTTCCGGATACAATGCACACTCTTTTTTTTTTATAGAAAATTAACAATGCAAATTTGTTAGAAAGGTGCAGTTTAGTAAAATCAATATATTGAAAAACTCGAAGAAACCTGTTGAATTTACTTAAAGAAATATAATTTGCATAAAAACTAATTTTTCTCATATTGAAAAAATTCAAACTGAAAAGACTTTTTAGGTAACATATTACAAGATAATCTTAATAAAACAATTATGATTAAGATATGTTATAATTCTTCGTATAAAAAGAGTTGAATTTTGAGATACATAATTTACACTTTTAACTTTGACATTATTTAATATTTTTATTAAAAAATTATTTTATTATTTTAAATTTATTTATTTTTACTACAATGTTGTGAGGCAACCTATGTAACACCGACACTGATCCGATACAGATACGGATACAGAGATACGTAAAATCTCTAAAATGTAGGACACGATATAAAGTGACAATAAAGATTTATGTGTACAAGTATGTTTCAAATTATTTTTTTGGAGCGGAAAGATGTTTTTCATGACTGGTTCACAATGATTTGTTTCTTACTTTTATAATCATAATAACAATTTATACAATAAAGTTTGATTTTTGAGAAAATTAATGTATTTTTCATTTTTAAAATTGTGTTAGAACTGTATTAGAATTGTCAGAAATATAACAAATACTTTTTGAATTGAACACTTAACGAATATTTGTCCTAAAGTGTCATACGAGTGTCGGACACGAACACGCTATTTAAAAGGAGTGTCTGAACTTCATAGGAGACAACCACAGTGTTGCACTAAGAAGACCAAGATTCTGAATCTTGGACAGTGTAAAGATTCTCTTAAACTCCATTTTTAGCCCCTCAATTCTGGTGAAAACAAAGTTGCAATGTTGCTTTTCACTTCTTCTCCCTTAAAGATTACTTTCTCTCCTACAAAACCTTTTGCTTCAAATGCTCTTATCTTGCACCACTCTTTCCCACGCCAACTGTCAAACTCTTCTTCGTTGTGCCTCAGATTCAAGCACAAATTCACGAACTCCTTCACTTGCTCTCTCACACATTCACCCATCCACAAGTACGTGTACCCTGACCCAATTCCCGAATTTGCAGAATCCGTGAGTACATGCATTTTGCCGTCTAAATTTGCATATGCTGAAACCTCGTGCTATTTATTGATTCCATTATTTGAGCTATATTGCAGGAGAGCCAGAAGTTCAGAGTTGAACTCTTTCAGAAGCTTTCGGAGGACGTGGACGAGTTTGGGGATGACCTTGATGAGGTCGTAGCCGTTTGCGCTCAGGTCAATGTCGTTTTCCTTTTCAAAAATTTAACTTTATGGCGAAAACGTTTGTGGGTGTTGTTTCGTTCTTGGTTTTATCTAAAGTTTCATCAATTATCTTTGGTGTAAAAGAAAGAATGAAAAGAGTAAATAAAATAACTCATTGGAATGTTTAGAAGCAATTGCTAGTTTTTACGACCTCAAATAATGCAATGATTCTCTTATGCCCTGTTTGGATATTACTCCGATTTGTTGATTGTACTTGAGTGCTAGGTGTTCGGGAAAACGATTGAACCGAAATACTATTGAAGCTTAATTGTACCCTGGTTAAGTTTCAACTTTGTGAATGAGGTTTTTTGGTTCTGTAATTTAGCATTTCGATGTCATCGTTAGTCTTTTCGATCGATTTTGAACTAATTTTTCTTTGGTGGCATTGAAGCTAACAAATTGTTACAGATATCATATGCTGACGTTATTTAGTTACACCTTTTGGTTCTGCTAATTCTGATATCTCAATCGTGAGGAACCAAAAGTGTAATTAAGTTGTTCAATTATGTGTCTGACAACGTAAGCAAAACCTGTTAAATATTTGATGGAAGACCAAGGTAGAACTAAAACCACACAATTACATTGTCATAAAGATTAAAATTTAAAATTATGTAGCATTAGGACATTTTCTGCAACTTTGTAAGTTTCCTGTTGTCCATTCTTTCCATCAGTTATATGTTTAACTTATACATCAATGATTGGCTCTTCAGATTTTGGTATGATTTGATGGTTGCTTACAGCTCATTAGGTCAAGTCCTGCTGGAATTTATCTAGTCTTTCATCTTCAGACTTCATTGTATTGTAGATGTGATTTCAATTTCAAAAGCAATATATATTTTACTACTCTGATATGTCCTTTTTGATCCAAAAACTTTCAAATCTTCTTTTGTACTCATTCACATTTATCAATTGCACATAATGGATATGAACACCCGTGTGTGTAGACATACACATCAATCAAACTTTTTTCTCTCTCTCTTCTTTTCTTTTCTTCTACTTCTTTTTATCAGCTTCTAGTTTTTTATATGACCTCTTCCTGTTCCTAATTAGATTTTAATTGCATATTGATCACTCTGGATTTCCTTTTTGTTATTCAATAGCTAAAGCAGGTAATGACTATATCTAAGATAATATTAGACTGTCTATTTAAATATATTTTTGTTGGTAATAGTTGACAATTTGAGTTAGGATGTACATGTTTTCTCTAGTGTTTCACATCACTTTTCTCTACAGATTTTAGTAAAAGAAAATAATTCTATCTCTTGTTTATTAATTCTATAACACTTGAAGGAAGTGTTATTAATGCCTTTTCTCTTCATTGCATACAAAATTTCCCCATGAGTAAGAATCCTTTTGCAAAAATATAATAAATAAATACGTAAAATAAACAAATAATACCCTGCATTTTTATCTTTTTCCAGCAAAGAATTGCGCTTTGTTGTCTCTAGAGGTTTGATAATAAACTAATGAAGTTGAAACTTGAAAGATATGCATTAAACTCCCTGATAATACCCTTGTTAATTGCCACATCTAAATTTTAAGAAACATTCCTCTCATTTCATAATTTGGTGGTCACTATTCATATCTCATAAGGAATTTGTTCACCGATCTTTGTTTCAATACTCTATTCCTAGAAGCAATCAGGTCAAATGAATAAAATCAATTTGTTCCAAATTACAAGTGACTTCAATTATAGGGACCTCTTCTTTTGCCTTTTGGAGTTATTAAGTTTTAAGTTAACGCGAAATTATAAATTAAATATTCCTCACTGATTTGTCTAACAAATATTAAGTTAGCTTTACCTGTTTATACGCAATCATCATTTCGTTAATCTGGTTCAAGTCTCTCCAAGTTGGGGTTCTAATATTTTTGGCAAAATTTAAAAAAATATCCACTTGCCAGCATTTGATAGGACTTCAGTGTCAAGGATATAAGAAATTGATTTAAGCTTGGTCCAATCATAAAATACAGTAAATCCCTTGTGAATGAAACAATACTTGATGCTAAGTTGGTAACAGCATTAACATTCCGAGTTGTGTAAGAATTCAATTGCAGTATCTGATTGAATTTTAGTTAAAAAATTAAATTGAGTTGAACTTAATTGAAATTAAAAAAATTATTGTAATTTTTAAGATAATTGAAATTTGAGGTTAATTTTGTTTCTAACTGAATCTAAAAAAAATGTCATATATTGACAGTGAGCAATGAAAATTGAAAATGGGTTTAAGTCTTTCAACTGAAAGCCAAACACACAATTTAATTATGGATGTATCACTCTTGTGTCAATTTTTATTACCTACTAGTAGTTATGAACCCTGCTTAACTTGATGGAAATTGCTGGAGATTTTCTGGCCAATTCCCTGTTATTGGGTATCTCAATCAAGATATAAGGGTCAGGATTCCAAAGCCTCCATGAACTTCCAAATTGTAGTTCATTTCTATTAACATCAGATTTGATGTCTGTTAGCAAACATTGGGTTTTACAGAGTAGATCAGGTGTGAGGAAAAGCTTAACAGATGTGAGGTGATATGCTTTGTGTGTGTGCGTGTTTTGCATTGGATATAAAGTCTGACTTAGTTAATAAGGCACTTGCTTCAAGTTACCTGGTGCGTAAATGAGGAAAAGATTGTTTTTTTGTCTTAATTTCTCTTTGAACTTGATTAGTTACAATAATAATGTTGCCTTTTTGTTGGAACACAGATTTTTAGTGAGTTTTTGCACAAGGATTATGGAGGTCCTGGAACATTGTTGGTGGAGCCATTCACGGATATGATGGTTGCTCTAAAGAAGAAGAAATTACCAGGAGCAGCCCTGGCTGCAAGATCATCGCTATTATGGGCACAACAGTATGTTGATAAGGATTGGGATGTTTGGAACTCAACACCAAAATGACTTCTTCTTTACAGCTTTTTACTTTTAAAATGTAAAGATTTCTATTTGCTTGTAACATGTGGATGCTTCAACAAAATAAATAAATCACTTGCAGTAGATTTTGACATTCACCGTTTATTTAATTTTCCTCTTCTTCTTGGAGCTATACAATCATGATGTGCCAGGAAAATGGTTATTTAGATGTTGAAGGTGTGATTGGTGATGGAAGAGAATACTGTAGTTCAAACCTTTGTTGAACTTCTTTGCCCATATATCAGGTATTCAACTACGAGGAGCATCAAAAAAGAGGCAATCAAACAATGCTCTTGAGACAGCTTACATGCACAACCTAGCACTACTCAGCTGGTAGACTCTGAGATGCTCTGTAAAGAGGGACGCCATGATTTCAGCTTAAGCACAGCATGCGTGGAATTCATTAGCTTGTATCTGTCTGCCCTAGTTGCCTGAAAATCATTATTCAGTAACATCAGTACTCCTCGACTATAAAGACAGACACACAAAATGAAGACAAAAATTGTAAATAATTAGAATCCTGCTTATGGTTTCTCTTTCTCTTAGTGCTCTTTGTTTCTGAAGAACTGCAGCATATTATTATAACATCCTTCCAATGTTGTGTCATACCAGTAGCAACTTAAGAAGATATAACACTAAGTCTTTATACAAATTTTTTCATGAGTATTTATAAGAGAAAATAAAAAAAATGAGATGAGTTTCTCCAATGTATATACAAAAATAATTTGTAGAATCTTTTGTATTTGTTTTCTTAAAAAACCAATTTTAACTAGACAGAAAAACTTATTTACTTTTCTCCTATCTCCTTTAAGTATTTCGATAGAATTTATCTAAATAAGGCCTTGGTGCAAAGTGAATTATCAGATCCAAGTATTTATGCATGTCAAAATTCTCAATTTTTTCAGAAATGTTGTAAGCTTCAGGTTGCATTTTTTTAGCTATATGAATCTCTACCAAACACAGGGTAAGTCTTCCACAGAATCAGTAGATTGAAAAACTTCGTAATATAGTATTCATCCAAAAAAAAAAAAAAAAAAAAACTTGCTGATGAGTAACAGATTCACACCTGATATGTATTTCCTGTGTCCAACATCCCTCCAGTCTCACCATCTGAACTTGCCTTTTCCAGTTGCATTATTTGCATACTCTCCACTGTCTTCACACGAGGCTTATTCATCTTCGCATGTTTCTTCGCCTTCAACGCCTTCACAACCTCTGAAACCCAGAAACAGAAAAACCATTTAGAGCATTAAACTGATTAAACAAACGCATACCCTTCATATAGTACATTGACCACAACATGTGTGTTGGAAACCCAGTCAAAAATCACATCAATTTTGCTAAAAAAAAAACAACTTTTTTAACCATCAACCTCTAGAAACACAGAAGTTACTGCTACTAGCTTCACCCTATACCTTGAGTAGTGACCAGCCTGTAAGCATGGCCAAGAGTTAGAGTGTCATTTGGGCGGAGCAGCTTCACTCGGGTAAAAAGCACTGTCTTCTGGTCCTGATTCTGGCCTTCTGGCACAGCCAATGGTATGATCAAAGAGACATAATAGCCAGGATTAGTCCTCATAACCTCACTTGCACTCACTGGCCAGTACAACCTCTCTATCTTCCCAGATGGATGTTGGATCACAAGAGCTGCAGCATCCACAGCCTGGCAATTCCCCATCTCAATCAACAAAGAACCAAAAGATGAGGAATGACACCTAAAGTGAAGAATGTATGAAGAAAGAGTGTGCACTGATAAAAAACTGAAAAGGGTATTTTTCTGCACAGCTCTATCCCTGCACCTCACAGTGTTTCTCTCCAAAATAGGCTTCCCAAGTCAATTTAAAGGCAAGTTGATATTAATGGGAGGAGGAGCATGAGGAAAATTATTGTGGACTTTGGCATTAATAATTATTATCGATGTAGTAAAATAATGTGACACTTAATATTTTATTTATTTATATATATCTGGATATGACTGATCGGCACCGGCACGGGCCTCTGAAGAGGGTGGTAGTGCCACGTGGCAAGAGGAGAAAGCTTAGGATGTGAGAGGGTCAAGGATTTATTTAAGGTATGGTTTTTGGTTTTTAGTGTAACATTTGGACTAAAAATAACATATTTAACCGCAAAGCGTGGTTAATGACACTTTTTTTTTTACTTATTTATCCTCGATTGTATTTATTCACTTACGAGGTTCGGACACTCCTCTTAAATGACGTATCAAATCCCGATACTCGTAGGATACGTATTAGTATTAGTGAAATGTCAAACTAAAAAAATATTTCTTAAATTTTTGACAATTTTAATACGGTTTTAATATTTTAAAAAGTTGAAATACATTAATTTTTTCAAGACTCAAACTTAATGTATAATTTTTTGTTATGATTATGAAAATATGAAACAAATCCTTTTGAATCAGTCATGAAAAACATCTTTCTGTTTCAAAAAGAAATCTGAAACATAATTGTGCACATAAATCTTTATTGTCAATTTATATAATTCATAATTATATAATATATAAATTTGTGTCCCTGTATCTTATATTTTAGAAGTTATACATATCTTTGTATTCGTATCGTATCAGTATCAGTGCTCATAACTTACTATTCTTTGTGAGGCCAGAAAAAAAACATGTCTTCCTATCTCAGCTTCTCCATTCTCAAAAATCAAAATTAATCTTTTTTATCTCTTTAAATTTATTTTTAATATCTGATGTTTATTAATTGTTGAATATAACAAATAAAATTTGGAAACTTATTTAATTACTTTATACATTAATTGGTGAGGTGGTAGGGAGGGGGAAGAAGGTACCATTATTTTGCTTATAGAATATAATATATATGAGAGCACATAGATAGAGGAACTCTTGTTGATTGATTTTGAAGTTGCGTGGCTGGCACAGTACACTGTTCAAGTTCTAAAGTAGGACTATGTTCCCACTCTTTTGTCATCTACCTCTCTTTCCTTCCGTTTCATCTACTTTTTCCTTTCTAAAATTTCAGTACTTGAAATCATTCTTTAATTCTAATATCTATAAAAGGGAGTTTTCTCTCAAATATATTCTAATGAGTTACAACGTTTCTTATAAAATGATTGGTATAGACTCTGTAAGAATAAAGTTACATAATGAAATTGTTTGTAAGATAATCAACGTTAACGTTAGTAAAATAAAGTTACAAATGTAAACATTTTCTTAGCATTAAATCACAATAGACACAAGTGCTTCATCTAATGATTAGATGCAAATAACACATGTATTCTTTTTGTCTCGGTTCATGAAGTTTCAATTAGAAAACACAAACATAGTTTTAAAGCTAATTTAAAAAGGGTCATCATAAGATCGTATATTATGAATGTAAACGACTAGGGCACATGATGATAAATTGCTCAAAATTAAAGAAGAGAAGTCTGAAGAATACATGAGATTATTCATACTCAAGCTCTGACTTTGACGTAGAAAAGGTAGATCTGTGTCTCATGATGATATAGAAAAAGAGGTAATATTCATCGTTTGCAAATATGATACGTCTTATGAAGGTCTTCTTAATAGCTACAACAAGGTCTATGAGCATTGAATTTAAAACAAAAAATTTAACACTTTGTTTTCATAAATAAAAAGTTCAAGTCATATCTATTTGTATCTAATGAGAAAATTTCATGTCTCATGCGAATGATATCCCTAAAAGTACAATTTTAGAGGAAAAAACTGCATTGTAAGCATTACTTTGAAAAATTTGTTGAGAGCTCAAATGATCTAAACCTCCTTTCTTCAAATGGTAGACGTGCATTAAATAAGTCTGGTCTTGGCTATGACTTAAGAGGTAAAAAAAATTTCACAAACATGTTAAGGTTGCTTCCTCTAACCATGGTAAACTTGGACATGAAAGTGTCAAATGTAAGCTCGAGAAGTAATCACCCAGAACTAATAAGAAAGGACCCAAGAAAATGTGGGTACCAAAAAAAATTGTTATTCCTAATGTAGGTACAATGAAAAGGCAACAAAAAAAAATTGACTCTAAACAATGGATGTTAGGAACACATAAATTATGAAAGGTCTAGTTTTTCTGTTGAATTACTATTTCAAACACGGTATCATGTAATCAAATAGTTAAAAATTATATCTCCTTGATATGATCAAACCTAATAAAGGCCAATGTAACGAAAAATTTGAAATTCCATCAAACTTGTTGTGCTATATTCTGGTTATATGTTTTGAATGATTTCATGGAAGAAAAGTTTCGAGAAAACTTGATCGGATGGTGTTTTTTAAAAAAAATGGGAGATTATTATATCCAAATTCAATAGACCATTTGTTTGGTTTTCATTTAGTGTGTAAACAATAATGTATAAATCATGAAAGTGTTTTTTCTTATCGACGCAAGCCTTTTCTTAGCATCAAATCATGACAAACACAAGTTTTTCCTCTAGAGATCATATGCAAATAGCATATGTGTTCTCTTTGTTCAGTCTCAAATGAAAACTTCAATTAGATGATATGAACACAACTTTAAAGTTAACATTCTTCACGAAATATTCTTTATGCTCTTGCTATATGATTGTAGATAATGTCCTCATTTGACATTAACAAAAAGATCTTGAGAGCACACATATACATCAAAGATCTCTTAGGAGACGCACTGAAGTTGCTCCACGTTGTTAACCATCTTGCATGCGATCTTCGTCAACTTTGAAAAGGCTATCTACCTTGTAAGGTCTCTTGCTTTTGTCCAATTTGGAAAAAGCTCTATGACGAAGCGTACTTAGCCCTACTAGATTTGAAAATGTTGCTCAAAGAGAAGAACCACATTGCATTTAATTCTTCTCTAAGCTTAAACTTGGGTAGACGCAAGAAGAAGAAGAAGAATTTTCTAAAAAACCTCACAACAACTACACAAGATTTCAAACTCTATATATAGAAGATCTTTTTGAAGAAAGAGAATTACCGACGACGAAAGTCTTGCTACAAGAACGTGAACAAGATCTAAAAATTCCACACCTTATAGTTGTGAGAAAGAAAATTGATCACGTTCATTAGAAATATAGAAGAGTGATAACATTTGTATACATCAACAAACACTAACCCTATTTCAAGTGAGTGAACTGGTGATCTTTTAGATCACATTCTTTGTAAACATCTAGGTATTAGTCAGGAGTTATTGCATCCAAAGAATAATCGTGTTAGCTAGGAGTGGTCGAGTTTCAAAGAATACTCACGTTAGCCATGAGTGACTGAGTTCCAAAGAATACTGAGTTTCTTAACCATAAGTGATTACATTTCAAATAATACACAATGTTTAGCTAAGAGTGACTTCGTTCCAAATATTACTTTGTGTTTAGCTAGGAGTGACTACAATCCAAATAATACTTATTTTTAGTCATGAGAACTAGAAGTCAAAATGATACTCATTTTTATCTTGCAACAATAGTATGCCTAGTGAAACTAAATTAGTTGATTAAGAAATTGACATAGTCTTTGTTAACAGATGAACCAGTATAAAAATACAAGGTAAATCCTTTACCCCTTATCTCTTTAGATTGTATGTTATTTAACCATAACTAATCTTTGAAAGAGAGATTTGTGAACCACACTTTAGAAAATATTTTGTTTGACAGATCGTGTGTCAAGCCTAAAACATTGTCTAACTATGTGTTATCAGACGATACATTGAATAAAATTTTAAAAGTTTTAAAACAAAATTCAACCACTCCTTATGTTTTAACCTATTTTCACCGTCAAGATATTCTAAAGCTGACAAAAAACTTTACATTCGTTGGATTCGTGGATATGAAAAGTTATAGGTGTTGTATGGTAGGTGAAAGGATGCAAGCTAAGAGGAAAAGTGGTTTTTGTGATTGTACTGGCCAGGAGAGCTTGGGACCTCGGCCCCAAGTGCTTAGGTATGGTCAGCTCGGTTGTATAAAGTATGGCTAGCTCGGTCCCGGCCGAGTATGGGCCCAAAAGTTCATTACGAGGCCAACCTAGGTCTTTTAGTAAGTTTACGTGGAAAAGATAATTAAAAATAACAAAAGGAATAATTGAATTAGTTGAAGTATATTATTAAATGCAAGTAAAAGCGGTTAAGAATGTTTGTACCCGAAAGTTACAGGTACACGGTAAACAGATTATTGTTGAAAGATATTATTGTTGTTGGAGATTATATTCTGGATGTTGAGATTATATTCTCATTAAAGAAAATTTTTCAAGGAATATTTATAAAAGGGGTTTGAGACCCCGAGTAAAGGTACGCTTTACTGAATACTCTAGACTGAAGCAATTATATAGTTTGAATGCTCTCACTAACTTGATCGTCGGAGTGTGATCAACAGGTAGAGCCCTTTTTTCCCAGTGGAGCAGCGGGGCTCAACTCGGAGACCAACCGAAGTCAACCAGCGAGAACAGTGATAATGGAGGGATAAAGGAAAAAGAATATGTATTTCTTTTGAAGATTTTCTATTGTTGCTAAGGTTGTGTTTGTCTCATCGTTTGGTGGGATCTTCTCTAGTAATGTAGTTTGTCACTGTATCAACTAGTCCTCAGACATCTTTGACTGCTAGTAGACGTGGGGCCACGTAAGTTGTGTCCCACGAGCGGCATGGGCCAGCGCCTTGCAGACGGCACACCCAGGTTGTCGAGGAGTGGTCAGGTGTCGGTCACGTAAGCTGGATCCCACATGCGGTATGCCCAGAGGGCCTCGTAGATAGTACGCCCAGAGGGTCGAGGAGTGGTCAGGCCTCGGTCATCAGGATGTGCTGATGTGTCCTCGGACCTCGGTCAAACAGCGGAGCTGGTCCACGAGTGGTGGATTCCAGACAACACACCAGTTATTAGTTAGGGAGAAACCTAGATCACGAGAGGCTCATGCATGTGGTGTGGATGACGCGTTCAAGCGTAACACAAGTAAAGAGCCACTGGAAGAGATAAAGCCCGAGAGGGTTACGTTCCATGGGTAGACTGCATGCATAGCACATGAACAGCTAGGTCACTCCCAGGACGGATGACCCTAGAGATTAGGTGCACAAGTTGGTACCCAAGTGGTCATCCCGTCAGAGGTTGTACTCTAGTAAGGGAGCCTTACGCGCTAGATTGCACTAAGAGTGGGTGATAGTGGCGCTAAGGCACACCTTCATTAACCCTAATTGCGATTAGCAGAAATAGCGGAAACCCTAGAGTATATAAAGGGTAGTATCAAACCTAATAAGGTACGCAAGTTTTTACGCAAGACTGGCGCGAATACACACACGGTTTTACACAGAGAGCTTTTCAGCTAAGTTTCGGTGTTTCCTAGCCTTAAGATTGACTTTAGCGTCGGAGTGCAAACGGCCTCTAGAGCACCCTTTATCTTTGCATTTTCAAGTGTTTGATCGAAGAAAGGCACGAACGAAGGCAGGGATAATTGGGCGTGTGATCGTCGTAGACGTACGAAGACAATCGAGTCAACCGACAGGAACAATCACATATATCTAAGACGTATGAATTATAGAGAATTGGGCATTATGTTCAAACAATTTTTTTTAGGAACCAAAATGTGAAAGTTTTTCTGTTTTGTGAACATTGTGTGTTTGAGAAGTAGCACTTGCAAAACTTTTTTACATGGTTACACAAGATCAATGCCATCTTAAACTATGTCCATGAAGATTTTTGGAGCCAACGGAAGTTCCATCCTCAAGAGGTACATACAATGTACTTTATCTTAGTCATTGATGATTACTCAATTAACATGGGTATTCATGGTGACAGGCATTTGAGAAGTTTAAGCACTGGATACTCTTAATGTTTAACTAAATTGGGAAGTTGGTTAAGTATTTGAGGACTGGTAACAATTTGGAATTTTGTTCTAAGGAGTGTAGTGATTTTTGTAGAGATAAAGACACTGCAATAGATTTGATTATTTCTCATACACCACAATGAAATGAAGTCATCGATGAACAAGACCTTGTTGGAAAGCATGTTGTCACACTCTAGATTGGACAAATGCTAATAGGGTGAGACTATGAATACAATGTTTTATCTAGAGAATCGTTCTCCGCGTACTACCATAGATTTTACAATCGGGAAAGTTGGTAGATTACTCACATTGAGGGGTGTATGGGCATCATGTTTATGTTGATGATGGTAAGCTTGAGCCCAAATATAGGAAGGGGTGTTTGTAGGATATGAAGTTGGAGGGAAGGGTTCCAGAGTTTTGTCCCCTCCTATGGGAAGAATGATTGTTAGTGGGGATATTTTTTTATAGTCTTTATGACCCAGAGGAAATTCAAGAAGACACTAGAGGACACAACTAGAGAGTAAGAGGGAATTCGAGAACATGTGGACATTTCATAGTATATAAATGGATGCAAACCTCACTTTATAAGTCGGTTTTATGAAGATGAATTAGGCTTAAAGTTTACTTCTTAATATGACATCTTAAAGTTTATCCTAGCGAGAGTCTGTTAGACTTATCATGTCACCCGCTATCGACCGCTATCGGACCATCCATAATATACAGTCTCACGCACGAGTTGACAGCCTTGGCATGAAAGGGTGTTGGAGATCCAACATTGGACTAGAAATAAGGGCATTTCATAGTATATAAATGGATGCAAACTTCACCTTATAAACCAGTTTTATAAGGTTAAGTTAGGTTTAAAGTCCACTTCTTAATATCTTAAGTAAAAAAAATATAAAGCAAGGGGTATAGCTGATATTATTTTTTTATCCTTTGCCATTATAGTGCTAGGATTAATGAAGTGAAAGAGGAATTAGGAGTTTTGAATGAGTAAATTAGCTAACAATTAACAAGAAAAAATGGCTTAAAAGTGAAGTGCATATTTTCTTAGCAAAAATCTAATTTTGGTAGGCAAATGAAGGAGATAGAAATGGCAGTACCTAAATTCACTTAATGGCGTAGAAAAGCTGAGAGGATGAATTTCCTTTGGAGTAACACTTTCTCAACAAACCCCAATTCCCATAACACATTCTAAAAGTTCAAAAGTAACTTTTTTTTTTAATATTCAGATTAATGAGTGAGAAAATAAAATGAAACAAAGCACACGGTAAGATATACTTAGAAGTAAAGATTGAAGAAGAAATTTGATTATGGGGAGGTAGGAACTATCAAGCTCGGACACCCTCTTAACTGACGTGTCCGTGTCGGACACATGTATTGAACACTGACACTCGTACGACACATATTAATGAAGTGTTCAATTCAAAAAATATTTATTGAATTCCCCACAATTCTAGCACTGGTCTAACATAATTTTAAAAGGGAGAAATGTATTAATTTTCTAAAAACTCAAACTTATTATATAATTTTTTATCATGATTATGAAAATAAAGAACAAATCTTTTTGAACCAACCATGAAAAACGTCTTTCTGCTAAAAAAAACTGAAACACACTTAATACATATCAATCTTTATTGTCAATTTATATAATTCATAATTATATAATATATAGATTTGTGTCCGCGTGTCTTACATTATACGTATCTCTGTATCTATGTATGTATCGTATCAATATTCGTGTCTCTGTGCTACATAGGTAGGAACCCTAAGTTTATATTGTAGGTCTTGGGAAGACATAAGAGCTTCTTAGTCGAGTGGCATACGAGTATCATTGTATTATAAAAGTAGAACAATTATTAGAAATATTTGCTTAAATCACATTTTTTTTCCACTGTGAAGCTATTTTGTAGGTTGATACAATTGATTATTGGGGGAAAAACATGTTTGTAGGTTGCTGCAAAGAGGCTGGTAATCGATTAGAGGATATGGTAATCAAGTGCTTGATATATGCTATTATGAGCAATGGATTAATCATGCATCTCAATCCATTACTAGCTTAATAAAGCTTTGGTGACATGTTAACGTGGACTACAATAGTGGATTACCACTCTTTTATTTTCAACATTAGTAGAAACCAAATCATGTTTATCGTTAGTGTATTCATAAAATTGAAGCACTTTTAAAAGCATTAATACGTTTTAATGTCTTAAATTGCCCGTGTTTAAAACTGAATCTCAAAGAAGTTTAAAATATATAAATTCAAAAATTATTCAAACACCTTATAATACAATGTTTATCAAAATCAAATCTTAGTTCCAAGACAACGATATGGTGATTCTATATTTAGGGTTAATCGATTACCATGCATTCAAACTATTATCTTTCCAAAAACTCAAGACCTAATAATACACTATTATGTGTTTTCAACTAACTTATAAGATATTAATTTATACATATTTAACCAAAAAAATGTTTGGTAAATCACTTTATTCATTTTCTTTAAAATAGCTAGTTTATAAATTATCATTATTTTTTTCATCTTTACCCACGTACTTTAATAAAGTTTCCCCTTCATTATTTTATGTTTTTACATTTGTCAATTAGGTTTGTATTTAGTTTTTATCAAATATTTAAGTCAATCAAGAAGTAAAGTCAACCGATTTTACCTATTAATTAGTTTTTTTATTGGAAAAAAATAAAGAATATAAAGAATATTTTATAGATGTTACAACCCTAAACAAGTTAAGTTAGGTATATATACAATTTTAAAAAATGGGAAAACCATCAAAATATTTATACATTAACAAAACCTGGCCTTCAGCCATCACATTAAACTAATTTATTTATCTTCTTTTTAAAACATATAAGCAAGGAAATAGTTACCAAGCTTCTGCCGAATTAGTAATCAATTAAGCATCATAAGTAATTGATTACCTCGAGACAGAATGGTTTGTTTGAGAACATTAAGGTGGTTTATGCGTTCACACCTTTAAGGAATCTATTACAAATTTACCAAATGAAAGTAATCTAATGATGATCTTCACAATCTAATTAAACACTTGGTGTAATGCTATAATCGTGTTAATTCCAATGTTGTTGGTAATTACTACTTTGCACGTGACCGGGTTCATTAACTTATTCTGTTCATTTTTTTCCACTTAAATCTTTAGGATTCGAATAAATTAATTAGCATGGAATTGCTAATAACCATTGATTAAGGACTTTTCTAGTCAAATTTTGTTAGATTATACTTGTTGTACTGTTAGGATCGAGAGGTGTAACCGAAAGAATATACTAAGAGGTTATGTCGAAAAATATAAATAATAAAAAAAATATATATTATCATTGTAGCAAGACTCAATTTGATAAGATCCAAAATTAATGGGTGCGTTTAAAATAATAGGTGGTGCAAAAAGAAAGGCTCAAATAAGTTATAAGTCCAATAAAGAGATACTATAAATAGGATATCAGTCTAAAAGGTAAGTAGAGTGAATTTTATTTAATGATAATATAAATTATTTTTAACTTTGACATCAGAACGCCTTGCAGGTACACACACCTAATTGTGATAGGAGAAACCAAAAGCTCAATCTGGAGTGCCCAAACCTAAAAGTCCAATCCGAAAAATCAACCTGTGAAGTTTGTAATATTAGCTTGAGCAGAGTCTTTAGCTTTTTTTGCAAGAACAATACATTTTTGCAAGAACAATACTTAATTTAATAAATGTATATTCACGAGTGGACCGATTTAAATATATATATTTTTTTATACATAACTTTTTGTTTTATGTTTTGTGTGGAGAGAGGTTGCATTATATATCTTTATTAAGCAACTCTCACACGCTCACTTTATTAGTGCTTTCATTGGTGTGTGAAATGGTTTGAACCAAATCATTGAAACCGTTTGTCATTATTATAAATTATTATCATTGAGATAAATAAATCCTTGGAGACGTACGGTTGCAATAATATTTGTTGAAAGAGAACATAGTAAGAATGAAATACGAAGAATGATACTACAACACTTTTAACATTTTCTTTTTAATAGTTAATAATGATTTGTATAAATATCATATTAGAAAAGAAAAAACAAATATGAAAGTGTATAAAGTTGACTTGGGAATCCTCATTGTTTTATGGAATAGAGTATATTTAGGCATCTCTTGCACGAGTGACGCTAAACATTGCAGGATTTTGCTTTTTATCTTCAACAATACACATATTAGGAGTTTGTTGTTTTTTTTTGGGTTCAAAATTGTTGCTACTTAGCTCTTAAGAAATAAAATGTACTTTTTCTTAGATTATATGGATTGAATTGAAGTTGTTTGATTTTATTTTTTTTATGTAAAGTGTACTGGTGGGATTGATTGAGATTGAATGAATTATGTTATTTGGTATCGGAGGTCGTCCGACTATATAGAATTAATGCACTAAGATAAAATAAGGAGATACGTAACAAATCAAGTAATATCCTTTTAATAAATATATACATTAAATACGTCCATAAATGAGATAGTTCATTACAAACACTATAAATAAGTATGTTGTACGAGAATAAGATATGTTTTTATTAATATAGTACAAAATCTCATACATAACACTTACTTGATTCTTGGAGAACCTTTTGTAAGGTTACTCCGGATCAAAGACCCAGGAACAAATACGAGAAAGAAAACAAAAGAGGAGCGACAGAGTGACAAGTAGTAATTGTTCAATCCGTAGTAGATACTATCTAGGCATGTTTTATTACATAAATTTTTTGCTAATAAATTGAATTAAAATTATTTAAGTTTTTTTTTAAAGCTTTTTGATTTGGTTTTGTGTAATCTTAACAATTGTCGTCATTTCAATATTTAAATATAAAGGTAGAAGATTGATATATATTGAGACTATTTGATGGCTGATAGACCAGGTTTTCAGATGTATACATGTTTTGTTGGTATTCTGATTTTTTGAAAGTTATGCATATACATAACTTATTTCATTGTAATAGAGTTAAAACATCCTTAAAATACTCCATATTTATTTTATTTTTACTGATAAAAAAAATAATTAGGTATATGTTAGAAGTTATGATAATCTATAGCTAAAAAAAATGTTGGGAGAAAGAATGAATAATTGCCCAAAAGAGGTAATCTTGATGGAGATCTCTGGTTCTTGTAAATCTTATCTATCATAAATATGTGGCTTGAAATTGTTGTCTTTGATTTAGAATTAAACATGTAGCATGTGACTTTGACTCAAATATTAAATGAGGAATGAGGAATTGTATAGAAATTTTAGTTTTGTATCTCTTGGAGATTGCATTTTAAATATTTTCCACTTTAATTTCAAACATTGGCACCAAACATTGGACTCAAAGGGGGTGTGAATGATTATTGCTTATTTTGTTGTTTGTGAAGATCAAGATCTCACACTTTCTTCCTCCACATGATTCCACTGTAATGGTCAAACAAATTAATTTATATAGCTTTCCTTCACTTATTGTCAGAACTCAAAACTTCTAACTATTTAAACTATTTCAATTAAAATTTAGTACATTCAATTTATTCATCAACTGTCAATTCAGATAGGCATAATCAAATGTCTATTTTTAAAAAAAAAAATAAGTACTTATATATTGAAGCTTATGGTTATGAATAAAGGAGCAGGGTTTTTCTTTGTACATGTTTTTTACAGAAATTAAATATTTTCTTTTTAAATAAAATAAAAGTAAATGGTAAAAAATAAAGAGATCAAGATAATAAAGTTAATGATGAAGATAAAAATAAGAATAAGAGTAAAGAGAGAAAATAAATAAATCAAACTCTGAGAAAAAGTAGTTGTTTGAAAAATTGGCACACAAATTGAAATGATGTGATGTGACAAAATATAATGCGAAAATATGGACACCTCTCATGAAAATAACTTCAAAAATACTCTTATCTTAGTAAATCTAAATCATATCATCAACTCTTAAAATTATTTACATATTAATTCTTTAAGAAACCTATATGATTTATTGCAATCTCCACTCACAATTATAATTAATCAATCAATCAAAAATATAGATCATGAGTTTTGAAAGATACATGATTCAAATCAATCTATTTCTAGCATCAAAATCAATCTATTCCTAGCATTAACCAATTAGGTGATCTTTCCAACATTTTACGTTTAAAAGTGTTTTTGAATTTCAATCAAATCTCAGTTAATCAAACAAAAAAAAAAGTGATCAAACTAATAATACAAAGGTTAAATATAAATATCAACAATATAATTGAAATAAATCTTTGATAAATTCAAAATCAAGTGTTTACATGAGTTTGGATATCATTAAATTCAACCTTAACAAAAAGAAAAAAAAATTAGCAAATAATTTTCTCATTATAGAGTAATTTTCAATGAAAGAAAGTTAATGTGATGAATTTTTTGAGAGATTTTTTTTATTGTTGCTTTAAGAGTTCTAAATCTATTATATTTGTCAAAATTTTAGTAGAATTTATTTTTGTATATTTATTTATAAAAGAAATTATTAGGTCCAAGTATAAGATATTTATGGACTTCTTATTGTAGTAGTCTTTCACTTAAGTGACCAATATATCTAGTTTAAGCTAGGTTGAAGTGAATTTGCTTAAGAGAAAAAAAACTATAAATATAAGAAACTATTATTCTTTATATATATTTCTTAGATTGTGTTTGCTTAAGTAAAAAAATATATGTTTAAAGTGAATCTTCTTTTAAGTTGGTTGATCAAGTCTTCTTACTTAACCTAATTTTAATTGATTTATTTCAATTTCAACAAAATATAATTTATTAGTAAAAAAATTTCAAAATAAAATATTTTTAAACAAGTCCAAAATCTTAAATATATGATGAATAATTATTATACAAAATATGATTATCACGTATGGTTCTTTTTCTTTCATTTTCTCTATCTTAAACTTCATATTTCACTCTCATCTTCTTAGGGCAAAAGTCCAACATCCTAGAACTGTGACTTGGTGTTGAAAAAAGTTAAGTGTAAAACATTGTCATACTTCATCTGTAAGACGATAGCGTTGTTCAAACAACATATCATGTAAGATACAAGTGTTGTGTCTGATAAACAATACAACACTCTGCAATCTTGTTTTGCGTCTATCATGCAATTAATATGTTCAAACAATAAGCGGTAGAAGTAAGCTAACCTCATTCCTCACAAAAACATATATGTTTGTTTTATGCTATAAGAAATGTTTGTTACTTTTGTTTGTCAAAGAGATTCGTTATAGATGCAAGCTAAAGTCAACGTCAAGATCTCTTGAAGTTCGAACTAAAGTTAATTTTCTTCTACAATTTCCTAACACTAACATTGACAATTATGGAAATGTTATTTGATTTGTACGACTTTAAACAATTAAGAAAATGTGCACTCCCCAAGAAGAGATAAGCACATCCAACTATTGAGAATATTACGTAAAACAAGAAAGGAGCATTTAATGCTACATGAAGTGTATTTAATGCATCTTACTTAAGTAATCTCGTCAGATGTAAAAGGATATCTAAAAGAGCTAAAACTTCTCAACGGTAAAAAATAAATTCATAATGGCTACGTTCTTCCAAACCTATATAAAGTAATTCAAGAAGAACAAAAAAACAAAGAGACTAAGTTATATTGAAACACTACTAAAAATTTTGCACCAACAAAGCTTCATAGAAAAACAATGTTCATGTTCTATCAGCATAGAAGAAAGTGTACAAGTTTCATATGCGTCGACAGGGGATAATCCTCTCTAATGAGTAAACTGTGTGATATGTTAATCACCACTTGTACAACTTCTGTTTCTTAGCAAGGAGTGACTATTTGACAAACAATAGTCAATTATTAACTAGGAGTGCCTATTGTTCAAAGAATACTCACTTAAACACATACACATAATTGAATTGGGTCTACCTTTACTACATCAAGTTTCGCTTCCTTTGAAGTTTGAGAATTTTTCGTTTTAGACAACAATTTACTTAATTAACATATTACCTACTACCTCATTACAGTTTTATGTCTCATATATTACTCTGTACAAAAACACTTCTAACTATTTTTTTTTTAAAAGTCTTTGGTTGTGCTTGTTTTCCTTTTCTTATACCATATAGTAAACACAAACTAGAATTTTGTTCACAAAAATGCGTCTTTCTCGACTACTCTAATTCCCATAAAGGTTATCTACATCTCTCTAAATATGACCTAATTTACATCTCTAAAGATGTCATTTTTAATGAAATCAGATTTCCTTATGTTGATATGTTTTCATAGTCTCCTTCTATTAAGTCTGTTAGCAATTTATTTTTTTAATTTGAGTCCTAATTTTTCTCCTCCCACAAGATTCTTTATTACACGTACTTAGTCTAACCATATTGTTCCTTTTGTTGTTTCTACGAAGTTTGAGTCTTTACTTAGGACTCTTCTTAAAAATCATCCTATGCAACTCGTTTCAAATATGCTATTACGAATCCAAGAATTCATCATTCATTGTTGTTAACCAATATTGAACCTAGTAGTGTTTCCGAGGCCTTGAAAAATACGAATTGGGTTGTTGCTATGAAACAAGAGTATGAAGAACTTATCAAAATTCCACTTGGGATTTGGTTTCTCTTCCCCCTGAAAGAAAAATTGTTGGTTGCAAGTGGGTATTTCGGGTTAAAGAAAACTTTGATGGTAGTATTAACAAATACAAATCCAAGTTAGCTTCCAAAGGATTCAATCAAGTTCAAGGGTTTGACTTTCATGAAACTTTGTCTTTGATTATCAAACCGATTATTATTTGGGATATCCTTACAATTGTTTTAACTAATGGATGAGATTTGTTTCATATGGATGTTAATAATGTCTTCTTTAATGAAAATATTGATGAAACTATCTATATGATAGAACCTCCGAGATTTGAGGTTACTCACAAAAATCTGGCTTGCAACTTGGATATCTATGATCTTAAACAAACACTTGGATAGGTTTGACAAGCTTAAAACTATTGTTTTGCAACTTGACTTTTATTCGAGCAAGGTTGATCCTTCTATGCTTGTCTACCAACATAATCCTCAAATTGTTTACATATTAGTATATGTTGATGACATCATCATTACGAGTACATCTGCTTTTCTCATTCAACAAATCTTTCATAGTTTGAACTCTATTTTCTCTCTTAAGCAACTATGTAGACTAAACTACTTTTTAGGAGTAGAAATTTAGTATCAACCAAATAAGTTTTTGGTGATGACTCAAAACAAGTATATTAGAGATCTTTTGTATAAAACCGAGATAATTGAAGCTCAAACTATTTCTAATCCTATGGTTTCTTTTTGTAAGTTGTTCAAAAATTGGATCAAACATTTTTTTAAACCCTACTCTTTATAAATGAGTTGTTGGAGCATTGTAGTATGCTACTCTTACTAGACTAGATACCAACTATGTTGTTAATAAAGTATGCTAGTTTATGTCAAATCAGTTGGAAGCTCATTGGACTGCTATTAAAAGGATTTTTCAGTATCTCAAGGGTACCATTTTCTTATGGTCTTCATAAGCAACCTACTTATGTTTCCAAGCTCATTTCTATTATCGCCTTGTGTGTTGCTGATTGGGCTTCTGATGTCAACTTCCAGATCAACAATTTTTATGGGTCCTAATCTTATTTCATGATGGTCTCATAAACAACGTGTTATTGCTCGTTCCAACAATGAAGTTGATGATAGTCTTATGCTGAAATTTTATGGATTCAAAATCTATTGAAGTAACTGTCCATTTCTTTCTCTACTCCTATTATGTTGTGTGACAATCAGAAAGTGTTGTTGTCATAACTCATAATCCAGTGTTTCACTCTAGAACCAAGAGAAATTGATGATTTTTGTGTTTAGGACCAAGTGTTGTCCAAAAAACTTGTTGTTTATCATGTTCCTAGTTTGGATCATTGGGTTGATTTTCTTACCAAGCATTTTTCTCCTACTTGATTTCAACTTCTTAGGCGCAAACTCAATGTGAATGATTTTGTTCATAAAAGTCCCTCACCTTGAGTTTGAGGGGGTTATTAGTATAATGTGGTTGATTGTTTTTAACAAAATACTTTGCTTTTTGTTGCTTTCTGTTTTTTCTCTATTTCTGTTGTTTGGGTCATCTATGTGCCTTGTTTTGTTTGAACTGTATATAAAACTTTATTCTTAAGTCTATATATTGGTTTTCTTTCACTATACTCAAACACTTATGAACGCAATAATATTTAGTCTCTTTCTCTCTATCTTTTACATATCAAATTCTATCTGGATTCACCAATTTGGAACGCATTTTGAATGATATAAATTAGGCATTCCAAAATGTTATACGTTGGACTTGCTCTAGAAAGATTGTTCGAGAAAGTTTCCAGAATAATCATTCCGAAGCACTACTTTCATTATTCTCAAATGTTCTATCCATAAATCAAAATTGAATTTCTTGAAACCCCAATTCAAAAGGAGTAATATTTTTTTTTCAATAAATAAGATCTAAAATGTGTGTTCTAGAAACCTTTATTCTAAAATTAATGACTCAAAAATATATGTAGCAACCATTAAAAGAAACGAAAACAACATTTATCTTCCTTTCTTTACATGAATTAAAAATGGAATCTTAATATATTCAAATGATTTTCTTCGTTATAAATACAATTTTCAATGATTTTGTTAGTTATATTATTAGTAATATAATTGACAAGTTATCTATATTTTGAACATAAATAGAAGAGTCATTGAAAAAATACTACACAATGAAAAACTGAGTTCAATTTAGTGATGGGTATTTAATGTCTTACTATTAAGATGAGAGTGTAAACAAAAAGGAAACCTTAATTTACTCTGAACATGAAAAAAAGGTGAAAACACAATCTTAGGAAGAAAGAAATTTGATATACCACAAGATCCTAAGCAAAGAAAGATCAACCATTTTTTAGTTTGAAAATGAGATAGTTTATAAGTGTAGAAGGGTGGTATGATGATACCTGATTATGAATAAGCAAGTTAAGATGTTGAAGGAATGTATAGTTTTAAATAGCAAATCCTCTCAAAAACAAGTACAAAAATAGATCAAAACAGCATTTATAAGAAAGGGGCAAAAACACAGAACATTTAGTTTGCCCTCGGGGTTGCCCATTCAACTCTAAGTATGAGATTGTCGTAGCCATACCCATTGAGTTTGCCTATAGCTCTTTGCGCATCTTCTCTGTTCACAAAGTTAACAAAGCCAAAGCCCCTGCTCATGCTTGTCTTCTGATCAATGGCAACATAAACTCTGCTTACAGGACAAAAGAACGGAACAGCTCCAGCAAATCGGGCTCTCTTGTGTCTTCAGAAAGGTTGGTTACCCTCACAGAGTTCTCATCGTTCCTGCGCCGCATATCAGATCCACTACTCCTCTCAGCCCCCGCCCTCATACCAGGTGGCACATAGGCTCCCTTGGTTGCACCAGCTGCTGCCGCTGCACCATCTGATGTTGCAGGCTTATCCACGAATCCCTCAGATGGTGGGGCCAGATCCTTGTATGGACATCTTGAGGTCCAGTGATCACCCTTCTTCCCGCAAGTCCTACACACCATCAGAACAGCACCTTTCTGGAATTGAGCCAACGGGTCTCCACCAGTCTTCGGCTCCTCCGTTTTGGACCCTGTTAACAATCACACAAACACAGTAATCAATCCTATTATTCTCCTCTATAACACTCCTATAATTACTTAGAACACACTGACCTCAACTTCACGTCTTCACTATCATGCATAAACAGAGGTTTTTAAAAACACAGTAATTTAGAGACTTTTCTCACTTTGTTATTTTGGTTTTAAAACTATTTCCCTCTAATTCTTCTTTTTATTACAGTTTTCACCAATCAATTTCTCATTAAAATCTACTGGGTTTTGAAATTTGTTCTAGACACATAAGTGTCCTAAAACCAAAAAACAGAATCGACTGAGAGAGATATTTTCTTTTCCTGTTTAGTTTCATGATATTCAACCTCTCCCACAATTCAACAATCAACTTCGAACAATGTTATTTAGTTACATTTGAAAACTAAAACCATTTTTTTGAAAATAGGAATCGAACACACCCAACCTCTCTAAAATAAAGTGTGCAAGTGTCACTATCGCAAAACCATATTGAAAGTCCAAAAAAATGCCACAAATAGAGCCATATCATGATGTATCTGAAGGTTATCCAGAATTGTGAACAGAAAGAAGTAACTCAATGTAATTGCAGAATATGTATTTTCTCCAATAGCTTATTACCACAGACATTACCATTCAGCACAGACACTACCACAGTGCAATTAAGAAAGAAAACAGAGAAATTGTGATGAAAATGGTAATAAAAGATAGATTCCGCAGAGAAGAGAAGCGTTACCGAGAGGCTTGGGGCGTTCGAGGAGGATCTCTTCCGTGGAGACCATGGTGAGGCGTGCGCCGACGTCTTCGTGGACGGCGTCGCCGAACTTGGGCCAGGAGCGTCGTTCGACGGCGCGTTTGCTGAGACGCGCGTTGGCAAGCTTGCGGGTGCGCGTGGTGGTGGTGATCTTGACCTTGTTGCCATCCTCGTCGAACTTGTACTCGATGACCTTCTTTATGCCGTTGTCGTCGGGCCCTATGACCTGCCGCGGCGGAAGGAGGAAGTCGAGATCCTCGGCGTCGTCATCCTCCAGCTCGCCCCACCGCAGCTTGGTTGGTTCCCCTTGATGCGCCATTTCTGCAATCCCAAACCCTTTCTCCTTCTCTCTTCTCTTCGATTATATTCTCTCTGTTCGCTTCTCTAATCCCTTACACAGTCCCTGCAAGCGAGCAACGGCCACAACCAGAGAAAGAAAGAACCACCGGGGATTGTAAAATGTCAAATGAAAACCTGGTTTTGTGTTTAGGTCTCTTTTCGGGTCTTGGGCTTCCAGATAAGGGCCCAGATTTCCAATTAAATAAGCCCAATAGCTTCCCATCACAAATCTTTTATAATTATAATACATTTCAAAACATTAATTACAATATTTAAACATAAATCAAAATATTTATGAATAAGATATTAAACATTCAAAAAAATAAGGCTAGAATATTCATCGTATCACATTTTATTAGGAATAATTTTATGAGAAACTATTATAATAATCTATACTTTATTTTTTTCAAAGTAAATTTACAATTTTTTTATTTATTTATTGTTTTATAAATACTAACAAGTAATTGGTTTGATTAAATATAAAGGAAAATTATATTATTGATTATTTCTAATTCTTAGATTAAATTAACATGTTCTTTTTCAAATTAATCTTCAAATTTAGCAAAGAAAAGATGTTGTTCACAAGTCTTGTCTAATAGTGGATAATGAATTCGAATAATAGAATTTTAGAGAGCAAGAAGAACATAAGGAATATTTTACTACATATATAATAACAATTAACTCTAGAGTTTTGACAAAATCCTAAGAACCATTTTTCTATCATGCAAGAAGATGAAAATGTAGTAACAATGATCAAACATAGAAGAAGTACACTATTGTGGATTTTGAGACCATAGACCATGACAATATGCCACTTCTTGGATGGAAAAGAAGATAAAGATTGTGCTAAAATCATTATATCAATAATCTTAAAAAATGATATTCTATTGATCAACCAGTCTTGGACTAATTATGATGAAAAAAGTGAACAATTTCAATAAATAATCATAAAGCAAAATCAAAAGAAACAAAAAAAAAATAAAATCTTCAAAGATTTCCAACACAAAACTTTATTTAGGTTTGTTGCTTTCTTAAAATCTTCATGATTTCTCTATCGTCATAGTTTTTCGTCAACTCCGCGAGTGGTTCATAGCCAAAGAATATATGATCGATCCTACGGGTCCTCGGGAGTGTATCCGCAAAATGCAGTTGGCAAGTTTTCAAGGACGTTGTATAACAAACAACACAATCCTTCAATCTTCTATATTTTCCTTAGATTCATGCTAAGATATTTGTTCAATACTTTAAATCTCCTAGAAAGGTTTTCTAGTGGTGGTGAATTTAATAAAGGAGGATCAAGCGAAGAATATCATCTAAATAGTAATAAACTAGCTTATTGGAAAGAGAGTGACATACCAAGTCACTACTTCTTATCTAAAACATTGGTGCCCATTTTGGGGCAAGGTAAAACTTTTCTCACCCATTTTCATTAATCATGCTACTCTAAAGAAACTAGATGAGGAGTCCCAAACAAATGGCCCAAATCGACATGGAACATCCCAGCTCTCTAGAAAATCCTTCACATGAACCAGGATTTAGTACGAGAGAATGACAAAACAAGAAAACAAGTAGAGACAGATCAACATGAAATGGAGGCTCTTTGACGACAAACAGAAAAGATCAACTGAGCGGAAAATCCTTCGCTAAGAAGCGAAGAAGTCCCAACGTTAATTGGAAGATGCCTTGAGAGCACATGAAGATATGTAGAAGGCTAATGCCAAGCTGCACTAGACACTACGCCACAAATGCCTAGTCAACGAAGAGTCAACTTGAATTATATTCCAGTATCGTCTGACACTCATCATTTCTCCCCGTACCCCCTCACAACATTATGCCCAAAGATACAAATTTCAAGGGGTTACCTGACCTTGAGAACATCTCCGCATTTTCCACGCTTAAATGAAGATCTTCGACAAGTTAGACGTCGTTTGGTGCACAATGTTTTTCGAAACTCTTTAGGAATTGCACTGCAATGGTTCAACAACATCCCCGACAAGATTATTACCTCTTTCTTGAAGTTTTCCTAAATGTTCTTTGACCAATTCACGTCTAATGCAGTGAAGCCTCCAAAAGCCACAAATCTCTTTGATATTCGCCAAAAAGAAAATGAGACCCTTAAAGAATACCTCAGTCATTTTTGTGACATAGTGGTGTGCATTCACCTGTATAATGAAGAGATGTTCATATATGCTTTCGTCAAAGAACTTTGAGGAATTTGTTTAGTGAATCATTAATCTATAACTGAGTTGAAAATATGATTAAGATTCAAGCACGAAAATTGTCTCATATCGAGGTTGAGGAAGTTATGAAGAAAAAGAAAGCCAAAGAAGAGTGCTACCAAATCCCAGTGAAACCTAGATAACTTTACAGGATTGGAATCAAAGGAGAGACGAGGCATATCGTATGGGGTCACCAGTAGAGAGAATATATGCACCTTACATCGCCTAGAGGAGAAGTCACCCTTGGCCCCCTCTATCCACATTAAGAAAAGAGATATTGGCTGATAATCACTTCGGTACTCACATTCAACCAGGCGGGTGCTCGACCTAAATCGTGTAGAATGGTGTCTTTCATAGGACTCATGATCACAACACAAATGCTTGTTATGATTTGACTAACCAGTTGGTCAGTCTAACAAATGAAGGACATTTGTATTGATATGAGGAGGCAATGAAAAAGCCTGTATCAACACAAAGAAGGGAGGTGTCGGCCGATGCGTCTATTTATCATTGGCCCTTGGGCGATGAACATGAAAAACCCATCATGGGTGACTTCAACATTATCTTAGAGGGTTTTGCAGGAGGAGGTGCGACTGGCTCAAGACGCAAACCATGCTCGAGCCATTTTGTCATTGGACGCGAGTGACATTTCATAGGACTCATGATCACAACACAGACGCATCTTAAAGTCAGGTTCCTTTCATCACTTTAAAAGGTAGTAACTATAAAGGTTAATCAAAGAATGGTCAAAAAATGTTATGTGAATAACACGCACACATGACATATAACCTATTAATTCACCATCTCATTCGGTTGTCTAAATATAATTTGAAGTACGAGCTACGAGGAATTATAAAAAGCGCAAGTTTTGGTCAACTTTATTGTTGAGTTGATCCCACCTCTGAAAAGCTCAGGACCACAAGTAACGAGGTGGATCTTATCAATAGATGGGTCTTCCAACTGCAAAAGAAGTGGAGCCATGGTTATCCTAGAAGGATAGATGGAGTACTTGTAGAGTAGTCTCTACAATTCTCATTCAAAACCAACAATAATCAAGCATAGTGTGAGTCATTGATAGTATGGATGTTGTTGGCCAAGGAGATGGGATTCAAAGGACTTATGATAAGAAGCGATTCACAATTGGTAACCACGCAAGTGTCAGGGGAGTTCTAAGTCCAAGATCCCTATTTCGCGTAGTACTCGAGGTATGTACTGTAAAACAAGTTGAATAGAAAAATAGATTGAATACTACATTGTCTATAGATAATCGTACAATGAACCGTCTAGCAACACATGAAAGTGTAAAAGCAAGAATATAAATGACAGAAAAGTAAAGACACGAAAATAAAAGGCAATATAAATGAGAAACAAAATAAATGAAACAAAATTTAGTAAAGCGTAATTGTCAAACCGTCTAGTCTGCAATCACTTGCTAGACCTTCTAATGGTTGCTTTATAGAAAATGAAATGAATTTAATGACAGATTCTTCAAACAACGATTAAACCTTCTAGTAAGCAATCACTTACTAGACTGTTTAATGTGTATACGAAGAAATAACAAAAAAGGGAAAAATAAGCAAAAACGTAAATGAAAAAGGAATTAAATGGAAGAATCTTTGATTGCGAGAAAAGTAAATGACAGAAATCTTAAATTACGAGAAATGTAAATTGCAGAAAACTATATGATTGAAAAATTAAATTGTAGTAAATGTAAATTGTTGGAACATAAAACAAGACATTACGGAAAATGTAAATGACATTAAATTAAAATGCAATTGAGACAAAAAGAACATGTAAACTAAAATTATAAAGTGCATAAATGAAAATGATCAAGAATTAAAATGAATTGAAAACGAGAAAAGCAAAATTTAGAATTGGAATGACAAATAGGGAACAAAAATCATGGTTAGTAACCTTCATATTCAATTTGCAAGAAGAGACCCAAATTTGGAATCCTTGTTACTGAAGAAATCACAACCAATCGGTTTGTATGTTGTTAAAAAAACTACTTTCAATTGAAAATAAACTTCCTAAAAAGATTGAGGAAGTAAAATACTAATAGAGAATGTCGTCTCACATGATTTTTATTTCACTATTACCCATCTCCAAAACCAAATTCAACTTCGAAAAAGGATTACAAAATATAGAATGTAAAGATGGAGAAAAGCGTAGAATAAAATGAAGAACTTTTTATTAGAACTGAAACGTCAAAAACAAAAAACGAATAACAGAAAACTAAACTAATCTACTTGACTAAACTTTAATTATTTTTAATCAAGCCTTCTAACAACCCTTATACTTGAATTCCTTAATAATTTTTTCTTAATTGAATGAATTGAAACAGGGATATATAAAATTTTAATTTTTCAATTGTAGATAATTAATTATTTTCTTTTTAAAATTATTTTTTTATGCAGACTAGCTCGCTGGCTTGTAGGCTCGCAGGCTACCTCTTATATGGGGCGGGCCATTGTAATGAACCTACATTCCTTGTGTGGGCAGACCAACCTGACCAACATTTTAAGAGTCAAACGCATGACGTCTATGAGGAGCAGGCCAACCCACATTACCACCCCTATTTATAATAATCCATTATAGAAAGAAACTTAGTTTATGATTATGTATACAATTTATTCCTATATTCTTGAAAACTCTCCAATAATATCTTCTATCCCTCACATAACACTTATAAATTTATCAAACTTGAGAAGACATCTCAAGCTTACAATTTTCAAACTAAAACAAATTGCATAAGGATATTACTTGAATTATAAAGAAGACATCTCAACAATTTTCTCCAATTGTTTTTACTATGATTCATTATTTCTTCTTAAAACTTAGTTTCATAGTAATGATAATCTAATACAACTTTTACTATAAACATTTGATAATTGAAGATGTTTTTTTTTTTTTTTACTTTTAAATTATTTTTAAAAACTAAATTAACCGGTTAGTACTGATAATAGATTGTATTGTTTATCAAAACACCTATACTATTTTGAAGATTTTTTTTCTCAATTTGGTGTAATTTAAAATGTAAATTTTCAAAATGAGAAAAAGTTTCTTTTATTTTTATAATAGGTAAGTTGTGCACCACATATACGAGATTTTACAACCAAAATCATGCTTAAGATTAACAAATTTAATGGCTGAAAAAATTATCAAAAAGAAGTCGTGTACCTTCTCATTTTTGTTTTTTTGTTTTTGGAATTAAATTTGTTTCATTATTACCTATATTTTAAACGATGGAATAATTAGTGAATGGATAACATAATTGTAATAATGGAATAATTTAAGAAAGATTGAATTTTTTAGTGTAAAATTAATTTAATTAAAAAAGATTTTAAAAATTTAAATATAACCGTAGATTAATTTAATTAAAAATGATTTTAAAATTATTAAATAAAAATCAATTTTAGAGATAAAAGAGAATTAGTCATTGACTAAATTGAATATTATTTTAGAGACTAAAAAGATTATTGGTATATAAAATAGTTTTTATTATTAATAAAAAATTTAAATTAATTTCTAAATTGATATATGTGTTCTCGAACTAGGTTGGGGGCTGGGAGAACTATTGTCTTCGGGTGTCACTCGGTCGGTCGTGTCTCACTTCCTCCTTCGGTCCTTCTCGCTGAATGACTCCTCAGGCTGGTGGGGTACCTGCAGATGGCACTCCAACGCTCAAGTCAGTGGGGTATCGTATTCGGCTGGTTAGAATACTGTAGATAATGACGTACCTTCTTCCTTGGAATGCGTGATA
>Ga0123342_1002195_pt1 | contig 32671 bp, 19 predicted proteins | sample Turbeawhitnodule_FD_89960 | JGI IMG/M metagenome (GOLD analysis project Ga0123342, IMG submission 89960) | Root nodule microbial communities of legume samples collected from Mexico - Turtle bean Mexico white nodule | ecosystem: Host-associated > Plants > Roots > Nodule | place: Mexico: Nepantla... | reverse complement strand
TGTTTTTGAATTAATGTTTATGTTTATGTTTAATGTTTTGGAATTAAGTATTTTTAATGTTTTGGAAGTGGAAGAATAGTGATATTTGATATTTATCTTAATGTTTAATGTTTTGATGTTTGAAAAGGAAGAAAAAGAATTTAGGTTTGATAGTAACAAATATATAAGTTTAATTTGACAATTTTTTAAGAACAAAATGTAAAAAGAAAATAAAAATATTTAATTTAAAAAAAGAAAAAAGAACGCGGGCTGGCCTATAAACCTGCAGGCCAACTCTTATGTGGAGCAGGTTGAGAATTCTAGTCCGCAATAACTTTGCGGGACGAGCCAACCCAATCCGCATTTTTGCGGACCAAGTGCGGGGCGGGCCAATGCAGGGCGGACTAGCCCGCTTTGTCACCCCTACTTTCAAGGAAAATAAAGTTGTTAATTAAATGTTTTTTTCAAAAGGGTGCTTAACATATATTTTTTATTTATATATTATTGGTTACCTTTGTTATAAATTTGGGAATGAAATTTTTATTATTATTGTGCAATCCTTCTGATTCAATGGATTAGTTATTATATATTGGTTGAGTCCCATATGAACTAAAAATATATACAACACTCAAGTCTAAAGCATCGAGGAACAAAAGTACTTCAAAGATACTCGATTGGATGCATTGCCAACTCCAAGGGTAAACAAATTTACATTTTTCTTCTTTAATAGATAAAAAACACATCACTCGTTTAACAACTTTTATATTTTCTATAAAAGTTCTAATGATTTATACTTAAAAAAATTACATGGAAATTTTTTTTTTATATCTTTGTGTTTTTTTAAATGTGTTACCAAATTATTTTATTTTGTAATAAATTATTTTATTGTTAAGTGATAAATGTTCATTGTACTCATTTTTTAACTGGAATATTCATCTTATTTCTTTAAACATCTTTTGATATAATTTTCATAGTTTTCTATTTAATTGTTATAATTATAAGAAGATGAAGATCAGTGATACTTCTTATTGATATATTGAACATTTTAAAAATTTTATAGTAAAATTTGAAGAGATAAAAATTAAAGATAACAAGGGGTAAGATAATCTTACACTAAAAGTTGAAGCAAAAGTTACCGCCACAAAAGTGCAAGAATGAAGTCATCTGTTTTGAAGAAGGACTATTAATATTGAAAATTTCAGACGCATTCAAAACATTAATCGGACCATTTTTAAACATAGATAAATCTGAACATACATGAGTTTTTTTGTTTGATTTTGACCTAATTTTAACGATTTTTTAATTTTTATTTTACTTTGACCAAGTTTAGATTAAAGTTTTCGTTGATTCTTGAAAAGAGAGTCCGGATTGTTACACACTCATCACTTTGGATTTTACTTCCACACTTTCATAATAAATATTAAACACTATATTCGTTATTTTAATAATTAAACACAAATCTTAATCATAGTAAAATAATAAATTTATATCATGAATTTAACTAAAACTGTAATTTAATTCTTATCATGTATTTGGTAGTTAACATTGGTCAATGGATGTCATTCAAAAAAACAAAAACCATTGATATGGATGGGTTTCCTAAAAAGAAAATGGTCAATGAGAAATTTCTTATTTGAAGACCTAAGATGATGAATACATAGATATAAATGGATGATTTGCCAACATTGTAGACTTGAACAAATTGGATTCATACAAAAGAATCAGAAAAGTCACAATACTCTGCTATTATTTGCCTTCTATGCTCAGAACAACAGGTATTTATCATTGTAAAAAAAAAAACTAGTATTATTATCCAAAATTTGAAGAAATATTTAGTCATCATTTACCTTAATTGCCATCAAGGAATTAAAGAAGAAGATAAATGATCTGGCACACGCGCTCTTCATATCCAAAGGCAGTTTTCTTTTAATGAAAATTGGTGTGTTAATGCTTTTTTATTTATCAATAAAGAGTTTATAAATAATTATTGTAGATTCTTTTTATTTAGACTACCAATACTTTTGTTTTTTTTTTTTTAAATTTAAATATATAACGTTTTATAGATTGATTAAAATTAAATCAATCAAATATATTTGTATAGTTCCGACACATATCAGAGGTATACCTCTCTCAATAACAATAGTTCATTCAATATCTTTGCATTACATTGTAAAATAGTAGTAATGGTGGGCATTCTTTGAACGGTTGCTCTTACATCTGAAATGCTAATCTGATTAGGAAAAGCCAAAATGGAAAATAGGATGGCTACCTACTTCTTTTCCAATAAAATACAATGATTTTATCTTACACACATTGATATGTAAGAGTACATAGTTAGAATGAAAATAGTAATGTATGTGTTTGGAGTAAAAGAAAATTTATTTTAGAAATAAATTTGATAATCACACTCCTTTAATTTTTAAAAAATATATATAGTTGTTTTTAAGATTGTGTTCTCTTAAGTGGACTTATAATCAAACGCAAAGGCTAAAAATTCTAGTAGAGGAGGCACTGTTCCTACTTCAATCAAACAATCTCTATTGAAAATGCTGGTTCTAGCAAGCACGCGAATCTTGTATGCGACCTTCTGCTTCTGTTCTTGTGTTTCGAACACCAGCCTCTGCGTTAGGAACCACAACAGGAATTGCACGGTGTGCGTCGTTGTGAGACTACCAGCGACGATGTTGGAATGGATGGAGGAAAGAAGAAAAAACCCTAAAAGTTGGTGCCTACGTGTACAATCCATGTTTGCATATTAATGATATTGTGTGTGCCAAATCATCATCAGTATTCGCCGTTTGTAAAAATTTAACAGAAAGGACTAAATTACACAATTTTTTAAAAACCTTGGGACCAAATTGATTTTTTAAAACCCTAAACCCTAAACCCTAAACCCTGTAGTAAATTGAATATTGACCTTAAATGTAGGGACAAAAAAAATAATTATACCTACTATAAACATTGATAAACCAATTATAAGAACAGTGAATACAATAAAAAGATATTAAAAAAAAGAAAAATATCATGTTCAATTAACCTAATTCTAAATTAATGAGATGGAATTAGAATTGTAAAAGCACAATAAAGGAGAGTAATAATTTTTTCAAATCCAATCCAAAGAAGTAAAATTTAGATATATTTTAATTAGATAAATTTTATTTAATTTTTTCAATTCAATTTAAATTTGATTAAATTTAGAAATTCACTTTTTAATAAGATTAAATCTTATGTAAGATTGACCTAATTAATTAGATGTGGGATTGACCTAATTAATCTGACGTGAGATTAACTCAACTTAGTTTGATATAGTTCTAACTTGATGTGGACCTGATGGCTTAGTCCAACATGTGTTCAACTTGACTTAGCTCGACCTAGTCTTGATTCGTCTCGATGCCACTTGTGCCCGACTCCACTTAGACTTAGTCGACTCAACTTGATCTAGGCCTAGCCTGACCTGGTCCTGATCAGACTCAGGTTGAGTTGGCTTGACATGGGCCTCAGCCGACTTGATCGGCTTGACATGAGATCGACCCAAATCAGCTTAGCATGATTCCATCTCGATGTGGGCTCGATGTATCAGTCCAACACGGGCCCTTAACTCCACTCGAACCAACTTGACCCAGTCCATTTGGACCCCACACGGGCTAGGCTCGAACAAGTCTTAATTGGATTCGATCTGACATTATCCTAACCAACTTTGTTGAACATGGGGTTGCCCTAATTCGGGTCAACTTGGGCCTGGGTCGACTCGACTCGACTTAACTTAACGTGAGATCATCTCAACTCAGTTTGACATGGCCTGACCAGATGTGGGCCCAATGTCTCAACCCAACACATGCTCAAATGAACTTGCCTTGACCTGGTCAGGTCTGACTCAGTTTCACTCGGGTCCAACCCTACCTAAACCTAGTTGGACTCGACTCGATCTAAGCCTAACTTAACTTATCTAAAAGTGGGTATGTTCGACTTTGTTAAATATGGTCCCACCCTGACACAATTAAAATGGCCAGCCCAACTTGGCTTGACCTTGGCTTAGCGCAAATTGGTTTGACCTTGGCACAACCCAACTCAGCCCGACTTGGGCCCAGGCCAACTTGGCTTTACCTAGGCTTAATGTGACTTGGTCTCGATCGAACTCAGACTGACTTGTAGCCAACTTGGTTGAATGTGAGCCCGTGCTAACTCGACTAAATGTGGACCAAGACTGACTCAACTAAATCTGAGTCCATACCAACTCAACTCGACTTAAATCTGGGATGACTTGGCTTGACCTGGGTTTAGACTGACTCGATTCGTCCTTGGCCTAGGTTGACTTAGTTAGACGTAACATGGATAAACCCAACTTAGTTTGATGTGGCTCCAACTCGATTTTGACTCAATTTCTCGGCCCAACACAAGTTCAAATTCACTTGGCCTCACTTGGTCCAGTTTATCTCAATCCTACTTTGGCCTAACTTGACCTTGCCCCTATTCAACTTAACTCGACCTAGGGCCATGCCAACTTTGAGGAAAATGGATTTGTGCCAACTTGGCTAAATGTGGGCTCGGGATGAGTCAACTTGACCTAAACTCAAGCCGACTCAACTAAACATGGGCCTATGCTAACTCGACTCAACCTAACCCTAAGTTGACTCAACTCAATTCAGCATGAAATGAGCCTGACCCAACTCAACCCCACTTGGACTCGACCCAATTTGACCTCTATCTCGACCAATTTGACACGGTTCTAATTCAGCCTAACTTGAATTGAGCTTAACTTGACAAAATAAAGACTTGGTTATATCATAACCCAACTTGACTTGGGCCTAACCTTAGAAATGGTTTGGGTTGACTCAACCAAACTTGGATATGACCTATTTTAACTTGACTTTTGTGTTCTCCAATCTTACGTATTTTTGATTGACGAGATGCAACCATTCATGACTTGGACCCAACCTAACTCAATCTTGTATTAAGTTTGACCTACTTAGTATTTTGTAATTTTTTTTTTCAATTCAAAACCAATTAAATGAATTAGACTTAAAAATAAAAAATATACATTTAGATTCTAGATGAATATAAAATTAAGTAATATAGATTTATCTAAAATTAAGTAATATAGATTTAGATAATTATAGATTAGATTTTATAATTTAGATTTTTTTTGTCATCATCACGAATTAGAGCCACGTTAGGCTAAAAAAATTGCAAGTTTTTTAATATTCTTTAATTCATAATTATTATTACATTGGAGAATTCTAAAAGTATATTATAGTCTTATATGAACCTAAACCGTAAATGAACGATGCATGTTAAAATATTTAAGCATACGATAGAATCGGTCACTTAATTGTTGTTCTGGTGACTAGCATAAAATTTTCTATTTAACGTAACTGAGACTATTTATTGTCACATTATGAATAAAATTTAATATTTTTATTTGAAAAAAATCTACCTATTACACAAACCAGTACATAATTTAAGTTTAGAAGTTTTTTTCTTCTAAAAATAGATTACACTAATTTATAGTATTCACAACTAATTTTTTTAAACCCATAAAAATACTAGTTTACTATTTGTGATTCAATTATAGTTGAATTAGGGCTTAATTAAATGTTACATTATATTTTTCATTGTTTTATAATTGGATAATCAAAGTTGATATATTTTCGTTTACACCATTATCCTTTCGGCTGATTCTTCCTGCATCCGATCATTTTGAACTGACACCCAATCGCATGTAAGAAAAGACTAAACTATCTTTAATGAATTTGAAAATACCTTAAGTGTGATCTGCACCCAATCCTATTATTCTTCTTCTTCGTTTGTGCGTGAACCAACAGCCACAGGCGCAACCATCACCTTCATCCACCTTCGTTTGCATCACTGTCTACCTTCATCATTGCATGCAAAGCAGCAGTCGCCACGGTCAGCTTCGGAAGTCAGAGAAGGAACCATCGTTGAAGAAGTCAAGGTACACTCACATGACTTCTGGATGTTTATATTCGTAATTGAGTTATGTATTCCGGATATTTTTATCCGTAGTTGATCATTGCCTTCCGGATATTTTTATCCATAGTTCATTATTGTCTTCCATATATTTTGATAAGTAATTGATTAATGACTTCCAAATATTTTTATCCGTAATTGATTAATGGCTTCCGTAAGCCAATTTTCAGCTACAGACATGGGCGTCCGGAAGCAACAAACCATACTTCCGAATTTTGACATCCGTAATGCAAAAACCAGACTTCTGGATGCCGATATCCCGGACCAACTCAGTTCGAATGAAACACCAAAAACGAGTTCAAATGTCTACTTACCTCATTAACTTGACAACCGCATCTTGCATTGAATGTCCGTGCACAACTCCGTTAAAGCCTCCTCTTCTGCAGCTCAAAGCAAAGCTTCACCACAACAATGAACTTCCTCTGCACCTCACCATATACTATTTTTCAAAGTGAAGAAAAGAATGAGAATTTTAAAAATTCGTCGGGTGCCAGTCATAATTGATTGGGTGCAGGAAGCAATTGTCTATCATTTTTAATCAAATTTTCCACTCTTGTAATTGAGTACCCACTATTGGGCCACGGTCTTCTTATTGGGCCATAGACTTGATGACGTCAACTCTTGATTTACCAAGAATGTTTTTTCCACAAAGGAATAAGAAAGAGAGAGCATGATTATTAATGAGAGAAAATAGTCAACCATGTTAGTTTAAAATACAAGTGAAAAATAATCAATTTATTTTGAACAACATTAATAAATTGATACATTGCATATGTCACTCTCTTTTTTTCTCACAAATATATTCATTTTCTAAAAATATTATATTGGTCCATCCATCTCTTTAGTTGTCCAAATTGATTTCTGACTAAAGTGTACTTATAAGTGTATGAGTGTTAGCCAAAATTTTTAATAGCTTGGCAAAGAATTAAAATTCAAATATCTTATTGTTAAGTAAGTGGCCGAGGGTGATAAACTATTTTCTTGTTTGGGCCCAAGCCCTCTTTACTTTTTGCACCGTCTTTATACTTTTATGGACCTAATGTTTTGGCCCAGTGGGTTTTACTTTTTATACCTCTATAAAACACCTTTTCCGATCACAGTGTTAATTTCTCTGATTCACAATAATATTTTTCTCTTTCTTCTTTCTCTGTTTCACATCGTGAAGCTCTCGTTTTTGGGTTTTTGTTCTTCGCTCGTTATTGCTCAAATTCTTCTCGCACAATCCTTTATCTCCTTTTTCTTTTACGTTTTTGCGGTTCTTTTTGTAACTCTGAATATTTAATTTATCATAATAGAGGAAACCTCCTTACACATTGTTTAAGGACTGAACATGGGTCGGTCTCTTTAAGACCATTTGACCGGCGTGCTCATAATGATTTTCAGATTTAACAAGCACTTTCCAATACAACAAGATTAGCATAATAATAGAATGAGATGATACTCTAAGACCGAATTAATCCAACAACTTGTCCTAATTCAAATTCAGAATCGAAAACTCACTATGATACTATAAATAAGCATTCCATCCAAGATAAAGATACACATTTATCATAACAATTAATATTCCCAACACTAAATCCTTGACTTAAGCGTCAAAGTGCCTTTTGTATATATCCACCCTCAGATTACGATTGAAGATCAAAGTTCAGGACCGAATCTACCATTGTTAAAAACAATGACTTCTTCCCAGCCCCATATGTAAGAACAATATATTATTCTATTTGGGTGCCTATGAGCTTATAATTATGGTATGAACTTAATTTATAGGCGCTCCAGGTTAGTGTGAAGTTGCTCTCTGTAAGGATATAGAAATTAACACTAGAATATAAGTGATATATTTTAAATGATACCTAGATATTTTATTAATAAAATGAAAACAACATATAAATAGAAAATTCAGTTATTCAGGTTTCATTTTAAAAGAACCACCATCTCTCTAGAACTTTCCTTTTTTCCTTTCATCTCTCTTCTCTCTAAGATTCTAACCTCCTTACTCATTCGTTTGACGACCGGAGTCCGCCATTAGACTCTTGGAAGCGAAGACTATAAGATTGTCCGATCAAAATCTCTGATAGAGTAAGTTCAATTTTACTCTTCTCTTTGAGTCAAATTTTGAACTTGTAGGTTTGTCTCGATCTAAGGTTACGCATGTGACTCTCTTAGCTTTAGGATTAGTCTTTTTTAGCTCAGAGTCCTAATGATATAGTTAGATTTTGATCAGGACTTTATGGTGCAAGTTAAGCTACTCTTAAGTTTTTGGTAGAATTTGGAGCTCTTAATGAGCATCTGCTCAAATAAAGGTAAGGGATGCTAGTTTAAATTTTCAATAGAACCCTAGACTAGAAGATCTGAATGTGGGGTGATGTGGTCACTAGTTTCAAATTTTGTTTGCAGGATTTCTTGTTTTGAGTAGATTGGAATTTGATTGAAATTGAAATGTGAAATTGTAGATATAGTAGATGTTGTAGAATGTATATAAGTTTGGAATTGAATGAGTTAATGAATGTACTTGAATAGTTTGTTGAAATCAAGTTAAATGAAATGTTTGATGAGAATTGGTTGTTTTTAAATGATTTTGATTTAGAAATCATATATATGTATAGACTGACATAATAGCTTAATGACTCAATGAGAGTGCTTGTATAATTTTGAGTAGAAACTGTCAATGTAATGTGTAGATTTATAAATTTATGAATTGAATGAAATGTTGGTTTAGAATTTAAAAAAGTTTATGCAGAATTTTTTTGCATATCTCGCTTAGGCGAGATAATTCTCGCTCAAGCAAATAAAATGGAAAGACAGGGTGCTCTCGAGTCCATTCTAGCTTAAGTGAGATATGAGATGAAAATCTAGGTGCTCTCGGGTTGAATCTCGCTCAATAGAGAGAATTTTCGTTTGAGCGATACCTATTTGTTGGGTCTATTAGTGTCTAAGTTAAAGAGGGGAGGAATGAATTGAAGTTATAAATTTTCGCAAACACAAACTGGTTTACAGTATATCAGAGGAAAAAGAACATTGATTCTTCAAAACACTTTAACACAATAAGAACTTATTCAAATTAGGATTGAGATCAAACAGTGAAAGTTAACAGAACCAGATTGGGTAATTTTTAACAGCCTGAAGAACACAGTTTATACCAAAAGATCAATCAAGTTCATTCAACACAAAACTTCAAAGATAATGAATCTTTATCAAAGATTTAATGAAGAAAATTGTTCGTCCTTAAGCCAATTAAAAACACATATTCAAAATGCTTTGTTTATGTTTAATGAACTTTTCCAATGAAATAACAAGTTTAATTTCAAATGAACAGATTTCGTTCTTGACAAATTAACTAGAAATAAAAAATGAGTGCAGGGATGAGAAGAACAATGCAAGCATACTTTATACTGGTTCACAAATAATGAGCTACATCCAGTTTCACCTGACTCCAAGGTGGAATTCACTAAAAACCAGTTGCAATCAATTACAACACACAATAGTTCTTGAACCCTACAAGAACCATACAACCAAAGCTGAAAAACTCTATTTCAACACACCTTGCACTCCAAGAAACTCTATCAAGGAGTGACTAACACAACCACCTTTACAAACAAGAATTAAAGGAAGGATAACACCTGAAAGAAGATGCAAGAACAAAAACCAGGTGTCCCAATTGCAACAAAACAGTACCAACACCTTCACCAAGATCAAGGTTCTCCTAGAACAAGCACACTTGAAGATCCCTTTGGAAAAACCTTTCAAAAGCTCATTTCAATCCTTCTTCTCACAGAAAACGTTTAATCTTTGTTAAAATCGTGATTGCTCAACAACTTTCATGTGATAAAAGCTTTTCATTATATAGAAATCAATTTCTAACAACTTTTCAAAAAACAATTAAAAAGTTGTTATAAAAACAACAGATTGAATTTAAAACTAACAAATTAATTTTTAAAAAAACTGTCAGCTCAGCTTAACCGAAATAACTGACTGAGTTGTACTTTTGGTGCCCTAACAGAATTTCGAAAATCCTTTCAGCAGAACAAAAATAAACCTATTGTTTTTCAAACAAATAAATTTATTTGTGTGCAATATCCTGATTCTCGAGAAAACTCTAAAAAGCTTTTTGAAAAACATTTAATCACTTCATGTGCTTGATCTTTCCACCTTGATTAGGCATCTAGGATAGGTCATGTAGCAAAAGGCAACCTTAGACTCGCACAAACCTAATTACAAGACCATCTAAAAACACATTACAATCTTCAAAGCAAACTAGCTATTTTCTACATCAAACACACATTAAGACTAGGTACAGAAGAAGCTTCATCCATCTTCAACACTATTCTCGCTCAAGCGAGCAAATTCTCGTTCAAGCTAGACTCTTTGTAACTGAAATTTTTATATTTGCTTTTAAAAGGTTGATTTATTTATTTTTGTATATTTACTTATAACTTATGCAAAAATTTTATTTTATGTATATTTAATTGAAAATTTCTTTAATTAGATATTTATATGATTAATGAATGAATTGTTGTGCGTTTTGAAAATTCTAAACTTTGGTTTGATTTGATTGTTTGATTTTGGATATTGTGTGATTTAGAATATGAATTTTAATCAAGACATAGTATTTTCAGAAAAGAAACACTAGTACAAAACAACTCATTAACGACGGTTAAAAAGGTTATATAAAGACGGTTTCTGAATTGTCGTTACTGCGAGTGTTGTTATAGATCAACTATTTATAAGGACGGTTCTAGAATCATCGTTATAAAACCACTTTAACGACGAGTCGTTGTTCTACCAAATAACAATATTTTTTTTAAAAAAATACACTTATTACGACGGTTCCCCATTAGAATTGTCGTTATAAATGCTTTTTAAAGATGGTTCTAATGGAGAACTGTTGTTATAAGTGTTTATTTTTTGAAAAAAGTTTTTATTATTATATATTTACTCTAATCTAATCCTTCATAAAATATCGAATTTCCAGAACAATAATACATGTAATATTATAATTTAAATATATAAAAGTGTACAAAAAGTTCTATAAATATATGGAAAAGTTTTATGTAATTATAAAGTGTTATACACGGTTACCTTAAGGTACATCAAAGTGAATTTCTTTGCATTTGCAGTTTCATTTCTCCTCCCATTCAACCTGTTATATTCAGAATAAGCACTGAAATAATAAGATTTCATGTTAGAACACACATAATATGTAATGTAATATATGAGTAATAGATGAATTTGTGAATGTAATGTAATCATAATGATTTTTGATAAATATCTAATTTATACTAGAAAACATCATGTAAAATTTCAGAATTTTCTGATAAGTGTAAGTATGAGAACTAAAATCTCAAAATACCTAAAAAAATACCTAAATAATACTAAAAGAATAAAATAAAATGATAGTAAATGATGGATTTTTGGAATTTTGGTGGGGTCAATGCCCTTTGGTTATTGGCATCTAGATTTGCTACCTCGTTTCTAACAACTTTCATTTTTTACGTATCTTCATTTGACTTCTCTATCAAAAGTTATGATCGTTTGAAGTTTTGTCACGCTAATTTTTGGCAACTCTAAATCTATCACTCTTCTCTTCAATTAGAGGACTCCTCCATCAATTATACACTAAATCAAGATCCCACAAAAAAATTTGGATCAAATATCAATTTCTACCTATTTTTAATGAATTTTACAATATTGTCTTACCTTGTTCGTCCATCTTGTATCTCAAGACCCATTTTGTATCTATTACATTACATTCATCAACACAAATATTATCTAATTAAAATTCTTCTAAATCAAAATTGTCGAAGGTCGAACACCTCCGGACTCAGAACCAACCAACACGTTGTCTTCATAAATTTATTAAAAACAATAAAGACTATTAAAACCCTAACTTGGCAGGAAAAAGTTGCGCGGATGAGCGGTGGTAAGACGGAACAAAACTGACAGTAGCGTTCTCCTTCGGTGGTAGCGCGCGGTTGTAGGAGGAAGGGAGGCAGGTGGCACAACCTTAGGGTTGGTCGTGCGATGCGAGCGTAAGGGGGTGGCGAGTTTGAGGGCGATTGACAAAGAATCGCCTAGTGCGGTGCATGGGCAGTGGGTTCAAAAGGCGGGTGGTGCGGTCGGACGTGCAATGAAGGTGAAGTGAAAGTGAGGAATGTGAAGGGATGAAGGTGAAGTGAGAGTGAGGAAGGTGAAGGGAGTGAGAGGAAAAAGATGAAGTGAGTTGAGAGTGAAGAGAGCCCGAGTAGAAAAAAGTGTTCCAGGAGACATATAACGACGGTTCAACAAGGAACCGTCGTTAAAAACATTGGAAACACACATATAACGACGATTCAGGCGGGAACTGTCATTAAAAACATCGAAATTTTGCGAAAAACTAAAAAAATGCCACCACCTCTTTTATAATGATTGTTCTTTACGAATCGTCTTTATAGGGTGTTGTAGAATTTATTAATTTTAATTATTTATGCACATAGCTGTATGGATTTCATAGCAATATAGTATGACATGTGAAAATCTCTAAGTCTAAGTCAACGCACGAGTCTTCCAAAAGTATAGTCAAGTGTATATGTGTTGTGAGTCAGTAGAAGTTTGACATGTGAAAGATGAATTATTAATTTTAATAGACACTTGATGGTTTGAGAAATTGTATGAGACTTGATAAATTATGTTTATTAATTTGAAATTATATAGAATTTTTTTATTTAGCTAGCTTACCCTGTTCTTTGTTTGTGTTTGTTTCTTTATCTGTGATGATCGTGTTTTACACTGGATTGCAGGTAATAGAGCTCCTCAGTGAGCAGATGGATGATGAGATAACTTTAATTTGAATGTTTTGTTTTTAAAATTTTTGGTGTATATTAAAATTCATATGAAAAGAGATGTTTTTTTAAGATACAATTACGAGATAGTTGTATATATTCTTATGTTAATTAGATATTGTTTGTTTTACTTTTATTTTATTACATATGGGTAAAAATTAGGGACGTTACACTGACAACAGTTTTATTATGTGTTTCATTAGATTAAATTTTCTGATTATTTCTAGAATAATTAAAATATATTTTATATAGATATACTTGCATACCCTTGCAGGAAGATGCGTTTTATTTTATATAGATATACTTGCATGATAATAGACTTAAGGCCATAAGAAATCGTTTGCTTCCACGTGAAACCAAGACTTTGGATAGTCTACGAATGAAAATTTGCTTCAGCTATACCCATACAAACACATATTTTCTTTCTTTATCTCATTGTTTCTGTATCGTACCTTTCTTTGGCCTGTGGGAATGAGCGTGAAAGTATGAATATTGCAAGATCATGACATTCGCTGTAATTGTTTTATCCCCTTCCGTTATATATATAGGCTAATAATGCAGATGGATGGAACTGAAATACAACGCAACATAAAATGTTGGAATACATTAATTAGAGTTTTAGGGAAAATACTTAAATAATAAAAAAGCAAGAAAGAAAAATAATTATCTATCATAAACTACTATTTGTTTAACACGTTGCAAAAAAAAAATTAAAGAGAGAAAAATAAAGATAAGTAATAAATTTAATGGTCTCATGCGTAATTTTATTCTTTGGTTTTACAATTAAAATTGGATTTGTGTTGTGTCCAGCCTTACAGACGTAATAGTTAATTTTATATTGATCTTCTAATTATTTTTTGATTTATTACTAAAGTTTTAAAACTATATAATTTTAATATTTTGTGATATATATATATATATAATATAATATAATAAGCTGAATGAAATGTAACTACTAATAACTCTATCCCCTCATAAGTAGTTTTTTTTTCCATATTAATTACAAATTTAACGGAAAAGAACTTTTCATTTCTTTCAATTAAAAATTTAATATTATGAATTACAAATTGATACCGTTTGGCACATTATATTTTGTTTTGTCTTCTCTGTGTGGGCCACCGTTTATGGTTGCAGGGTATAATATAACAGTGTGTGTGGTCACCGCTTATGGTAGCAGGGACGTGTTAGGTGCGGGTTACCTGGGACACCTCACATTGCATTCGGTTATACTTATATTTTGTGAGGGAAAGAGACAGAATAAATATCACTTTCTTTTATAACAATTGGAGCATTTTTAAAATATTTTATTTTATTCACTTTCTTTTTGTTGATATAGAAAAGCAAATTAACACTATTGCACTTCACCGTTAAAAACTTAGCACTTACGTTAAGTGTTCACAATTTATGTTTTCAGTCAATTAATTAGTAGTTGTAGTTGTGTTTCTCCCAGTCAATACATATAATTACTTTTCAGTTTTTGGGCATAAGGCAAAAAGGCCATTTTTCTATGTTTCTATCATGGTTTGCTCTCTGCAGATTTATAGCTTAAAACTTGAATCAAACTACACCATTGTTTTATAATTTGGTTTGAATCCATTTCTTTAAAATTTTATTATTGTAAAATTATGAAATATTATTTTTATACAAAATATTAAATATTTTATAATAAAAATTTGGCAAATAAAAGGACATATTGTAGATTTTTTTTATAATTGTTATCATAGCTATTTTTTTCTCAATAAATGAACAAACTCATTCACGCAACACAATTAGATGAAAATAAGTGTTACAAACATCAAATCCCTTCCTGTTACAACAAAGCACCCTAAATACTAATTTACAAAACTAAATTAAAATATACTCTAAGCCTTCTTCGGAGATTTGGTAGTTTTAGATGGAGACTTGGGCTCCTTAGAAGCCTTATCGGTCTTCTTGAGCAACAAAACATGGTTGATGTTGGGAAGCACACCACCATGGGCAATGGTCACGCTAGAAAGCAATTTCCCCAATTTCTAGTCGTTCCTCACAACCAAAAGCACATGTCTAGGAATAATCCTATTCTTTTTATGGTCACAAGCAACATTTCCACCCAATTCAAGCACCTCAGGAACTAGGTATTCAAGAACAACAACCAAGTAAACGGGAGGTTCCCACACGCTTCACGTACATTCCTTTCTTCAAGTAACACCCTACTCTTTCGATAGGAAATTGAAGTCCGACCCTAACAAACCTTGTGACCGACTTCTTCTTTGGCCCACAACCCTTTCTTCCTCTAGCACCCTTCTTAATCTTTCCACCGACTTCCATGTCGGAACCCTAGAAATTAGTTGCGCTTGAAAAATAAGAAAGAAAGTGAGTAACAAGAAAGGTTAAGGATGTTATCATAGCTATAGTTATATTTTATGACATATTTATAAATACACTACACAATGTAATAGTTAAAAATAACATACAATTTTATTATTAGTTAATATAAATAATTATAAATACAATTTAATCAAACTACAAACCAACAACCTTTACATTTATTTATATTAGTTAATTAACTCAACACATATAATGTTATATTTAAACACAATAAACAATTTTTTATTTGATTATTGATTTTTAAATGAAATTCAAACTTTGAGTATATAGTAGGTATCAAACTCAATTGAATTGGTTAGACAAATTTTATGTAAATAAATTTTAGTCAGATTTTGAGTAAAATTAATTATTTTTCTTGTTTTCTATATGGTTCTAATCTTATTTTATATGTAGGTTAATTAATCAAATGCTTGTTGTTGTAATGTTTACACTATAAAAAAAATCATTAAATACAAATTAATTTTAGAGATAAAAATAATTAGTTATTCTATTAAATAAATTAGATATTATTTTATAAATTAAAAAAATTATTAGTATCTAAAGTAGTTTTTATTTTTAATAAAATTTATAAACTAGTTTCTAAATTGGTATATAATTGACTACCAAAATTTTAGCTACCAATTACCAATTTGGAAGCTACTTTAGATTATAAAGTTGGTAGTTAATTAGATACCAATTTAGAAACTAATTTATAAATTTTATTAAAAATAAAAACTTTTATTAAAAAAATAAACTACTTTTTTAGTCTATAAAATAGTATCTAATTTAGTTAATAGAATAACTAATTATTATTTTTCTCTAAAATTAGCTTTTATTTGATGATTTTCTTATAGTGAAAGTAGAATATGTTGCAATTGATGTATCATCAACAAAGTTTATTTATAATTATAAATTGGAATCTTAAATTTTAGGGTGAAGTTCTCTTTTAACATCCCCATTTTTCCACCTATGAATACTATAATATACATTCAATATCTAATTAAATATTTACGTATTCACATCACATTCATGCAATATTTCAAAATATATCACCTAGTATGATATGGCTAATTCATATGACTTGAAAGACCAGGTTATATTTCAAACTCCAGACAAAATCATATGGACCTCATTTGACTCTCAATACTTGATAATCTTCATTTATATGATTTCAATATATCAGGAGAATCAGTATACCTCTTTCTAGACGAATCCCTAGTCAATGCACATCTTAACAATCTCAATACGATATTTTCTTTCCTAAAAATATTATGTCTTGATTACAATTCATATTTCACATCTTACATGATCCAAAGTCACACCAGTTACTCATACCAAAACATAAAGCAAACAAACCAAAAATTACATAAACATATAAAGACTAAAATATTTTCAATTAACTATATAATTAAAATTCACATAGAAATTAATTAAAAACATTAAACAATAATAAAATAGAAGTAAATCTTTAAAATTTATGTTTTTTAAAAATGGGTTTCTTTTGAACGAAAATCCTCTCGCTTGAGCGAAAATCAATTTGAGAACACCCCAAAATTCATCCCATTTAGCGAAAATGGGTCTCACTTGTGAGATTCCTTTTTTCTTAAGCAAAAATGGACCCAAGAGCACCCTATTTTTCACCCCATTCTCGCTCGAGTGAGATATGTAGAAAAAGTTTTTCAAAACTGATCTCATACCTATTTTTCACATAAAAAATACATTCAAACTTATATTTTCACAAACCTACAACATTACAATGATAGTTCTCTTTACTCATAATGATATTATTTCTAAACCAATTTCCAATCATTTAGATCTAAAAAAAATTACATATACTCTTACAATTAAATTAAATTCATAATGCAATTCAAGTCAATTTATACTACCATTCAACACTCTCAATCTTAAACAAAATACCATCAATAACTCATTTAGATGAAGATCAACATATTCACATTTAATTTCAACCAATACACTATTTTACTTAAAAACATTAACAAATTTTGGAATTGGTGACCACATCACCTCCACATTCAAATCTTCTAACCTAGGATTCTATTAAAAGTAAAATTAGTTTCCCTTACCTGAGTTTGAGTAGGTGCTCACTAAGAGCTCAAATCCTACAAAAGCTTAAGGGTAACTTAACCCGCACCACAAAGTCCTCATAAAAAATCTAACTATATCACTAAGATTTTGAGCTAAGGCTAATCCTAAAGCTAAAAACACCATGCAAAACCTTTAGCAAAGATAATCTAATAATTTTAAAACTAACTCAAAGGAGTAAAAATGAACTTACTGTATCTGATTAGACGGTTTTGTAGTATTCGCTTCTAGAAATCTAATGACAGACTCTGATCATCATTTTGATGATAGAGGGGTTCAAAAAATTAGAGAAAAGGTAGAGGAAAGAAAAAGAGAAAATTTAGAAATATAATAATTATTTTAAAATGAATCTTGAATAACTAATTTTTCTATTTATATATTTTTTTACTTTAATAATAAAATATTTATATTTTATTTAAAATATATGTTTTTATTCTAAAACTATTTTGTAGGTTATTACATTCTATTTTCTCTCTTTTATATTCTTTTTAGGTCATTAAATTCTATTTCCTCTCTTTTATGTTCTTTTTACGTCATTACATTCTATTTCCTCTCTTTTATATTCTTTGGAAGTATAGTTTCCATATTACTAGGCAAAAATAATTTTTTTCTTAATAATCTTAAGCAACAATAATTTTATCCTTTTCTCTATACTATCTTTGTACCATATTTTATCTTTATTTTAAAATTAAAAATTTAATATTTTATATCACAAGTAATTAAAAAAACCACAGTTTAAATTATTTACTAGAAATGTAAAATATATTTTATACATTTAAAATATTTAATTATATGATTTTTATAAATCAATTGTAATATAACTTATATGTTTAAAATATATACTTATAATAAATTTTAGCTTTATAGAAGAAACAAATGGTTTTGCTGCAGCATTGAGTGAAATACTATTAAATAGAAAAGGAAATCCCACAAGGCACGCCTTTGATTTCTAAGTATGAATAGAGAATAGTCGATCGTGTCCATGCACCATCAAATCTTGTGGGTTGTGACTATAAGCTATAATGACTTATGGTAGGTAAAAAAATAAGTGTATTTGAATATTTTGAAAGGTATATGCAATTTTTTTTTTGTGTGGGTACATATGAAGTTCGGCCACTCCTCTTAAATGGCGTGTCGGTGTTCGATACTCTTATCGGACATCGACACTCGTATGACACCTATAAGATACGTATCCGTGAAGTGTCCAATACAAAAAGTAATTGTTAGATTTCTGATAATTGTAGTACGGTTCTAACACAATTTTAAAAAGGAAAAATACATTAATTTTCTAAAAATTTAAACTTTATTGTATAAATTGTTATTATGATTATAAAAATAAAAAACAAAAAAAATAATTTGAAACATACTTGCACATAAATCTTTATTGTCAATTTATATAATTCATAATTATATAATATATAAATCTGCGTTCTCGTGTTCTACATTTTAAAAATTTTACGTATTTTCGTGTCCGTGTATCTGCTATGTAGGTAGGTGGGTACACATGATTCAGTGTATTAGATACTAATTTTGTGATATTGTAATTGTTGATTGACTCCAAGGAGAAGTAAAAAGAGATAAATTAATATCGAAAAAAGAATTATGCAAAAAAAAATTATTTATTAAAAATAGTTAAAAGATCTAAAATTTGACTAAAAATAAAAATTAATTTGATATTGTAGTATAAAACAAAAAATATATTTAATTCATTAATATTTTATTCACCTTAACTCAGTTCTAAGCATGCATTAATTCAACTAACCTGGTTAGAGAACATGCTCATTTGAAATGAATCATTTCAATGAATCTTCCACCAACTAGGCACTTGTTAAAAATAATAATTTTGTATTAAGATACAAAAAAGCATATTTTTCTATGATGTTGAATGTATTTTATAAATAAATAAAATAAATTATACTAGTATCCTTGAGATTCAGTAATATTTAAAAATAGCTATAGTTATATCAGTGTAATTTGGTATAATAATTAAGGAGTTTTATGTATAGTTTATAAGAACAGAATAAATGAAATCTAAAAGAAAAATCTTTTTAATGCTGTAATGGGTAGTTTTAAAGCAAAACTCCATGTTCAAAAGGGGGCGGCGGAATTGAATAAAAGATTTGGTAAAGAGGTTCCTTTATGACAGATTTTTCAAGGAAGGGATAAGTTAAGATATTAAGAGGACAATATTTTAAATGCAAGTGCAGATGAAGGTCGTTGTTGGGAGACCCTCTCCAATATTTCAAACTAATTACATTTAGTGTTAGGTGAATTCGTTTTCACGATAATGACTTCATTTTAAGTTCAAACTCATTTTTTAAGTCCAAGTTACTTTAAATATCTTATTTGTTAAATAAAAAAAATCATATTAACTTTCATTATTTATTTACTTCAACATGATTAGTCTCTAATTTTGGTTGTAAATATGAGAGTATTGTTAAAGATATTGTTGAAAGAAGATGCCGAAGAACGTGCAGAGTATTTCGAAATGTTACAGATATCATTTTTCTCTTCTTTATTTTTTTTTTCCTTTTTTTAATATTTTTTATTTTTGAGAGTTGTTTGCTATTTTGATATTTTCGATATTATTTGAGAAATTTTTATTTTATTCTGAAGAACTTACACAATACATCCTAAATAAATTTTAATAGATAATGACTTATCAGAAAATAAACTTTATTCGTATTTTTTTAACCCCATTTTCTACAGTTTCAAGTGGTTCCTTTTTATCTATTTTACAAAAGCTTATGTAATAATTTTCTTGAGTTTGTAATCAGATACATATCATATAAATATATTATATATATATATATATTAAGTATTTTATTAAATAATAGAATAGTATATTATAAATTTGGATCAGTTTTTTCCTAGACATTTTAAAAAATATTGAAATGATTTTTTCTATAAATTAAAAAATTAACTTATATAAATTAATTTGTAAAATTAATTTTTATAATTTTTTTATTTTAATTTGTACACAACTAAAATTTTAATTGGTGATTTTTTTTTTCTCAATTGAAAGTTTTTATGAAAAAGTTTGAAAAAAATCAAACTAGTTAGACTTATTTTAATATTTGGCGTCATTGTGGTATTAAGACTCTTCAAAAAATGACATGTATTGGGGTCATATTCAAGTTGAAAGAAAGTTAAATACAATCATAAATACGTGTTAATTAAGTATATAAAATTCTGTCAGTATTTATTATTAGAGCTTTAATATTTGTCCAGTATCTTGAATATGATTGTATGTGAAATATAATATTTATAAAAAATAATTAAATTAATTTTATTTAAATAAATTTTAAGGCGATTCAGCTAAAAATATTTTAAAAATATTAATCTATTAGTAGATACTTAAATATACCTTTTTCATTTTATTATTAACAATAATAAATACACATAAATTTTATGTAAAAACTAAATAAAGTAATCCAATTTTATGTAAAATTGTTAATAATTGATTATTTTATTTGAAAATATACCTTTTCCCTAAAAATATTAAATAGTGTGATTGGAGTCTACATCCAAAATGCTGCAGATAGTTTAATTAAATTTGATTGTTTATTAACTACGAAATGAAATGTATTGACGTTGTTCATCAGTTGACTTCTCATGCTGATGTAACACCATCCAAATAAGAGAATTTTATGCAAATAAGAAAAAAATTATTTTCGGATGTTATTTATTTATTACTTATTAAAATGGATAAAATTTTTAAAAATTATTAAAATAGATAAATTATATCAATTTAATAAATTTTAATATATTTAAAATAGTATAATTAAATTTGAACGGAAATAGTAGCATTTTAATACGATTTATTTATTTTTGATAACTTTTAATTTTTTTACCTATTCTAGTAACTATTTTATGAAATTAAAAAAATAATATAATCCTTCCAAATTCATATAAAAAAGTTTATTCCCCAAGTGATAATTATATTTGTCTACACTGACCCAAAAAAAAATAACAGTTTGGGTTAAATTCTATATAAACTACTAAACACAGGAGTGAGAAAAGTTAAAGTGTGATTATTTTCTTTATTATCATTTATTGATGAAGAAAGATACAAAGATACTCACGAGCTCTCACGATTATGCAGCAAAGGGAAATAAGAAAGAAAACACTCCTGAAAATGGAAGCCAACTTAACTTAAGAACACTCTGATTTGATAACACTTCATATGCAAGCCAATAAAACTCTTGTATATCATATAAGCAACCTTGTTACTGACTGATATCGATAACTCAATTGAATCAGTTGTAATCAGGGATTGGCCAGAAGGTATGCCTCTACGGCCTTGAAAAGAGAATCACTCTTGGCTTTTCCAGCTTTGAGTTCATCTTCATTGGGTGGAGCATCTCCTTTGCTGTGGTATGTTATACTCAGCTTAATGAGTGATCCTCCGTTAGGACCATCACTGAGTTTGGAGTCGAAAGTGATCTTCTCTGCAGTTTCTGGCAAGGCAACACCTCCAACTATGCTGTAGCTGTATCCCAAATTGGCCTCATCTATTGATTCTATTTTGTGCAACACAAATTTTGTCTCTCCATCTGTCCATTTGTTCATTCATTCACACAATTCATAGTTAGTTAACTTTATATGTTATGCTGTTAATGCATATACAGAAAATATATAGAAGATGAGTGAATATAGTACCCTCAACGAAAGAGATCTTCTTGATGGTTCCGGGGCCACCGTTGCCCTCAACGATTTCAACACTCTTGAAGGAATCAGGAAGAGCCTTTGGGAAGATGGTATCGGCGTCTTTAGCAACAGCTTTGTAGAGGGTAGCAGGAGCTACAGGAGAAGTGGTTTGATCCTCGAATGTGAAAACACCCATGATAGAACCTTAAAGAGATGGAAATGTATTTGAGAATTGAAGGAGAAGAAGATGTTTTTGCTGTGCTGTGTGGGTGTTTAGCAGAGGAGTGGCATGTATTTATAAGGAAGCAATGAGTCTGGTATCAATCTGCATCTACCCATGTACATGACTCGAGAGTCATGCTATAGTGTGAATGAAGCTGCCGACGCAGTCACACCTCTGAAAATAATTAAGCAATCTTCTTAAAAGATATTATCATGTATATTCAATTCTTGTTTGGCTGCTTTTCTGTTTTTATTTCTAGTTTCTTTGTGGGCTTTTCTTTTCATTTATGTGTTTCAATCACACGTAACTCTCTTGTCTGTATTTCGAAGAGATAACAAAACATTTATATATGAAGGTTTTTTTGTAAGTGATATTTGTTTTAAACCATGTATATCTATATATATCTTTCAACTTTCATCTATTTCATCAATTTTAATTGTCCAAGTTTTTTTTTTTACTTGAATATTTTATGAAATAATATTTTGCTCCTTAATGTTAAATATTGATTTTTTATGTTTGTCAAATATTGGGAATTTGAAGCATTCAAATTCAAAGAAGCTTCCTAAAAAAACAAAAATTCAAAGAAGATAAAGGAAAACACGTCACGGTCAACAATGGCAACCATTTTCTGTATTTGCAGGAATGAGTTGTTTTTATATTAAATTGTTATATGACAATATAAAAATGAATTTTGTAATTATTTTTATTTATTAGATTTTATATTTAAATATTCTAAAAATAAACAAGGTATTAGCTCATATACAATTGGGTTCGAACCTTTAAACAATATCTCTAAACTATATATCTAGTTATGAATTGAAAAATAATAGAATAAATAACTAATTAGGTCCTTAAGTACGTGAAATGCTAACTGATTTTTGAAATAATAAAAAATATATAATATTTGAATATGTAAAATATAATATTTTTTTGAATATTATATTTTAATAATTAAATAATTCTTAAAATTTAGCTACAGAATAATTTTATAAAACTTGAAAACATAAAATAATTGGTGTATTTTTTAGACATTTATGAACAACCATATTTTTCATTTTTTTAAAAATAATTGGTTATTTATCAAAAAAATCTTGTTAAAGTTTTCATTAAAAAGATCGATGTTAAAATGACGTTTCGCAGCCATAGTACGGGGGAAATGTCTTAATATTTCTCGAAACATCTCTAATAGGATTAATCATATTTCTCTATCATTCTGTCACAAAGGAAATACCTTCTATTAAAATTCATAAATGATATATGAAATATGCGGGTACAAGTTAGTTATTTATGAATTTAAAAACTTGTAGGTGATAAAATTCTATTTAGGTTCTAATGGGACTTGTACTGGGCTTTGTAATTTGTTTTGCTTTTTTCCCTTTATTGCTTTATAAGTACACCTCTGCATTTTTTTCTTTCTGTAACATTCATTTTACGAAATTCAATTTCTCATTTGTGTCTTTTTGTATTCTCTATTTACACCCCTTCTTCATCTTTTCTATGTTTTATCTCTTACTCACGATTAGGGTTTCTTTGCCTTGGTTCTTGATTAGGGTTTCAAGCACCTCAGGAACTAGGTATTCAAGAACAACAACCAAGTAAATGGGAGGTTCCCACACGCTTCATGTACATTCCTTTCTTCAAGTAACACCCTACTCTTTCGATAGGAAATTGGAGTCCGGCCCTAACAAACCTTGTGATCGACTTCTTCTTTGGTTGCTTCTCTAACACACCCTTGATTCTCATTTTCATCGGTTGCTTCTCCACTTCCCTTTCGTGACACCCTCTTAGTGTTCTTCCTCTTGTGTCGTTGATCGAATTATGGTATCAGAGCTCTTCGGTTGAAGAGCTGTGATGCACGCTCCTTATCTTTCTTTTCTTCCTCTGTTTTGTTATTTTTATTTTCTTGAATCTTTTCTTCTTGCATCAATGGCGGATGAACGCACCACTTCATCTTCTCAAACGAATCAATCAGTGAGTATCCATCTGTATCTTCACTCAAGTGAAAAACCTACTACGTTGCTTGCTTCGCCATTGCTGGATTCATCCAACTATCACTCTTGGAGCCGTTCGGTCTTGACGACCTTGAATGCAAAAAACAAAGTGGAGTTTATCCTCGGAACAAATCCTTGCCCAAAGAAAGATCATTCAAATTACTCGACTTGAAATAGATGTAATAATATGGCGGTTTCATGGTTAGTGCACTCTGTCTCTCTCCCTATTCGACCAAGTATTATTTGGATGGATATTGCCTTGGATATCTGGAATGATTTGAAAACTAGATACTCTCAGGGTGAATTATCTAGAATTTCTTATCTTCAACATTAGGTAGATTTTTTAAATCAAGGGGATCTATCTGTGACAAGGTATTTTACAACATTAAGAATCATTTGGGACAAGTTAGATAATTTTGGGCCTATCCCTATATCCACATGTTTTGTTAAATGTTCTTGCTCTATTAGTTCTATTATAAGTAAAAGGAAATATGAAGATCATGCTATGCAATTCTTGAGAGGCTTGAATGATCAATGCAATAACATAAGGTCACATGTTTTACTCATGGAACCCATCCCACTATACCAATTTTTTTCCCTCGTTGCAGAACAAGAAAGACAGTTAGCAAATAATATCTCTGTATATATTTCCAATATCAATAGTGCTAGTTCCAATCGGATCACCACCTCCATATTATTTACTTTCTGTGGTAAATATGGGCATACAGAAAATGTTTGTTTTAAAATGGTTGGGTTCCCTAGTTATGATGATATTTGGGGTCCTTGTTCTGTAACATGTATACAAGGTTTTCGTTATTTTTTGACAGTTGTTGATGATTTCTCTGGTTATACATGGACTATACCATTGCATACCAAATATGAAGTTCACAATCATCTTATTAATTTTCACGCTAACACAAAAAAAAATTTAATACTAAGGTTAAAAGTATCCGTTCTGATAATGGGGTTGAATTTGCTATGAAAAGTTTTTTTTTTTGCTTCAAAAGGCATAATTCGTCAAACCTCTTGCGCAGAAACACCTCAACAAAATGGTATAACTAAACATAAACACCAACACATTTTAAATATCACTCGTGCTTTACTATTTCAGGCATATTTACCTCTAATATTTTGGGACTTTGTTGTTCAACATGCCATTTTTCTCATTAATTGTACACCTACTCCTTTATTGCAAAATATTGCTCCTTATGAAAAATTGTTTGGAAAACCTTGTGATATATCCTTTTTTACATGTGTTTGGATGTTCTTGTTATTCTAGTACCATTAATGTTAATAAAAAGAAATTAGATGCAAGATCTGTTTATGGTATTTTTCTCGGTTTTCCACACAATATCAAAGGTTGTATTCTTTTATATTTAAAATATCACCGTATTGAGATTTCAAGGCATGTGATCTTTCATGAATATCATTTTCCATACAAATTAAACAATAATGATGCATGAAGCCCTAACAATCTATATTTACCGATTCCTGTTAACTATAATATAAAATGTGATGATGTGTTTGATTATGAAATTCCAAATCTCGAGAATGTGGATACTACCATTCAAAATGAAGAAGACAACACTCAACTAAGATGCTCCAGTAGACAAAGACGAACATTTACTTATCTGGAGAATTTTCAGAGTTTACCTACTGCAAACACGGTAAGTACTCGATATCCAACTCATAAATTCATTTCTTATTATGCTCTTTCACCTTCATTCAAAAATACTATTCTCTCTATATCTTCTACTAGTGAGCCTCATTCTTATAATGAGGCATCTAAGCATGCTTGGTGGAAACAAGCAATGCAAGAAGAGCTCAATGCTCTTAATGCTAACAATACTTGACAGAATACTCTTTTTCCCTAGGAAAGAAGACTATTGGTAGTAAATGGGTTTTTAAAGTGAAACACAAATCTAATGGCACTATTGATTGCCACAAAGCACGTTTGGTAGCCAAAGGATACACTCAATTGGAAGGGCTTCATTTCTCAGACACTTTTGCTCCTGTAGCAAAACTAACCATCTTAAGACTTTTGCTTGCGATTGCAACTTCTCAAAACTGGATTCTTAAACAACTTGATGTGAATAATGCCTTCTTACTTGGTGATCTCTTTGAGGAAGTCTACATGCAACCACCTCCTGGACTTAATCTCCCCTATCCTCAAAATGTATGCAAATTACAAAGATCACTATAAAGCCTCCGTCAAGTTGGCCGCCAATGGTATACTAAACTATCTAACTTTGTCCTTTCAAATAAATTCATTTTATCATTTGCAGATCACTCTTTTTGTAAACTATAAAGGAACTAAAAATATAATCATTCTTATGTATGTTGATGATCTGGTGTTCACTGGAAATGATTATGAGGAAATCAATCACATTACATCCTTACTAGACACTCGTTTCAAGATCAAGAATCTAGGAGATCTTACTTATTTCATGGACCTGGGAGTAGCCCGAAACAACCAAGGATTACTTACACATATGTCAACACAAATATGTTTTGGACCTTCTCCACGCAACAGACATGATGAACTCTGCCCCTATGCCCATGGTTCACTCATATTGGCTTTCTTCCTCAGAGGGTACAAATCTCAATGAAGTAGACTCTTCCACATCTAAATAGACTTATTGACAGACTAATCTGCCTCACCAACACACGACCTAGTATTGCTTTTGCTGTCAACAACTTAAGCCAATTCATCTCTCTCCTACCACCCTCCATCAACAAGTTGTCTTTCGTCTTCTTCGTTATTTGAAAGGCAATCCTGGGAATGGCATATTCTTTCATAAAAACAGTGTTACTCACCTTCGTGGTTTCAGTGAATCAGATTGGAACACATGTCCTGAAACCTGAAAATTTGTAATTGGTTACTCTATCTTCTTGGGAGAGTCTTTAATTTCATGGAAATTGAAAAAATAATATACAATCTCTAAAAGTTCCTCCGAAGCAGAATATATAGCCTTAGCCACAACAACTTGTGAAATCCAGTGGTTGACCTACATCCTTCAAGAACCTGGGATTCCCTACAATCAACCAACAACCTTATATTTTAACAACCAATATGCAATACAAATTGTTTCTAACCAAGTTTTTCATGAGCGCACTAAGCATATTGAGATTGAATGTCACATCTTCCGAGAAAAGATTACAACTGGCCTTCTCAAGTTACTCTCCATCTCTTTTGTTATGCAGATTGATGACATTCTCACCAAACCTCTTGCATTTGCAATCTACAGAGAGCTCAAGTCCAAGTTGGGAATGAGAAATATTCCCAGTTTGAGAGGAGGGGGTTGATAAAGAGTCCTTATTTGGTTGTAATTGGGCTTTGTATTCTGTTTTACTTTTTCCCTTTTAACACATTCATTTTACAATACTCATCTTCACCGATTACTTCTCCAGTTCACTCTTGCGATGCCTCTTAGGGTTCTTCCTCTTGTTCCATTGATCATATTAGTAGGTAAAGTACATGTGGTCAATGTATGCGTAATTTACATAATCATGATCAATATGAAATTACATACAAGGTTGTAAACCTTTTATATAAGGATCAATCTATACGTAACATTATACATGGACAAGAAAAAAACACATGGGTTAACTGTGTAGATAAAACAAACCCTAGATAAAACATTAGTAACTAATGTTAGATAACAAATTAAAACAAGTTTATAAATTTTTATTAATAATAAAAATTATTTTTGATACTAATTTTATTTTTTTTATAAAATAGTATTTAACTTAGTCAATATAATTACTGTTATTTTTTTGTTTTAAATTAATTTTAAATTTAACTTAGTTAATGTTTTTTTAGTAAAAACTCATTTTAATAATTTTAAAAAAGAGAGTTTCGAGTTCAAATTTATAAATAGAAAACGTACTGAAAAGTGTAATGACTTTTTTTTATGAGTTTCAGATCAAATGATTTAAAGGTGATAAAAATGATAATTCTATTTAAATTTATATTCTAAATATTCTAAAATAGATGATTAAATAATTTTATTATTCATTCATCTAAAATTATCATTTTTCTAAGATCTAAATTCTCTGACTTCTTTTTAAAGTTATTAGATTTTTTTTTTCTTTTTTAAGTTGTGAGATAATTAAAAGTATACTTAACTAAGTTAATGATAATTACTATTAAGGTAAGTGATCCATTCTATTTAGCTTCCAAGTATTTTTTTTCTTCTCTTGATTTTGGGTATGTTGTATGTGAATCACCATATGTATTATCAATAGAGAAAAGATAAACCTTTAAGTCTACAGTAGTATGTTTGTTTGTTAGGTTTCACTTTCTAAAAGAATTTCAAAGGATCTTTAAACATCCTTAACTAGGGGTGACAGTGTGGGTTGGTCCACCTCGTATGGGCTCGTTCCGCGTTTGGCCCGCAAAATCAGTCTCATTTCAGGCTACTCTCGTAACACTTTTGTGTTCTCTTCTGGTCAGACTTTATGGTAATCACTCCTCCCTTGGAAGAAGGTAGCTTCATCTTAATATGAACCGTTGAGGCCACCGCACCCAATCTGTTCATGGAAGGTCGCCCCAAAAGCAAATTGTAAGTGGAGGACGCGTTAACAACGATGTACCTGATGGTGATCATCCTGGCCGCGATCTCATCAAAGAAGGTCGTCCTTAACTCAACGTACCCTCGTACTTCTACCTGATCTCCTGCGAAGCCGACCAAGCACCCATCGTATGGCCTCAACTGGTCGGGGGACAACTGCAAGCCCGTGAATGTTCCCCAAAACATCACATCAGCCAAGCTCCCTTGACCAATCAAGACTTTGTGCACCTTCCTTCCTATGGTGAGACAAATATCACCACTAAATAATTCTCGTGAGGAACCACGCCTTCTAGGTCGGAGCTCGCGAAGTAGAGAGTGGGCTATAAGGGATGATCAGGTCTCCTCGCCTCCAAGGACATCTCTGCTCGCGCATATTGCATACGTTTAAAAGCAGACTTTCCTCCTCCAGAAAATCCTCCCGAGATGGTGTTCAACTCTCCATGAACCAGTGTCTCATGTGCTTGGTCCCTGAGAGCGACCTCTCCCTGGTCAGTCTCAAGATACTCCTTCAGGAACCCTTTTGATGTGAGTTGATTTTAGATGATTCCATTTTAGATATGACACTTGACTTTAGATTGAGATTTTTATAAATTATATGGTGAGAACCCAAAGAAGATCCCCACTGGACACGAACTTAACCAAGTGATTAAGTAAGTATGAAGGTTCACTTCAAGAGGGAAAAAGAAAAACACAAGTATATGGTGATTGATGATGAAGGGCGGAATTTAAATGAACATGGAAGGAAACATACAAGCATGATGGAAACTAAATTGACAATGGAGGAAAATAAGAAAATAAGAACACAAAGATAAATGCAGTAAATGGAAAAATGGAAGAGATGAAGGAAATGAATGCTTATGTGGTGGATTAAGAATGGATCACACCACTTGGAGTGTGGTTTTCCTCCAAGATAAGTGTTGATGGCCGTCACTTGAGTTCTCTAAAGTCACTCAAGATGAGACCTAATGCTAAGAGGAAACAAGTCTCACAAACACCTCACACAAATTGTGTAGAATAACTTTTCTATTCAAATTCAACATATAAAATACAAGGAGTATGGCACCTTGGAAAACAAGAATCAAGAGTAGGATGGGAAACCTAAAAAATGGGGTTGCCTTTAGGGTTTGACTAAGTCAAACCACACCTTAGGCTTGTTCTTCTAGAAACTAGGTAAAAAACAAGCTAAAGTGATAAATGCACCCCCTTTTATGCTAAAGGACACCTATTCTATTGAAATTAAATAATGACACCAACTGATGCTCAGCACCCAAGGCATGTGCTCTACTCCTCGTGATCGTTTGGGGCAAGCTAGGTGCTGAGGAAGTGGCTGGAGAATCCTGACCTAGCCTTGTGTCTTGAGGCATGCTCCTAGTCATCCTCTTAGGAGGTTGGGCTTGGACAGTAGGCGCACTCTCTCCTAGGTCCTCATCATGTTCTCCGGGTGGGAGGGAATTCGTCCACGAATTTGGAAGACTTGTAGAGAAAGGAGTCAGATCACCGATATTGAAAGAATTACTACCTAAATACGTATCAGGTAAATCCAACTCACATGCATTGTCATTGATCCTCTTGATGACCTGAAAAGGGCCATCACCGTGAGGTAGAAGTTTGGACTTCCTTTGAGTAGGGAAGCGATCCTTCCTCAAGTGAAGTCAAACCCAATCCTCGGGTTCAAAGATCAATGCCTTTCGCCCCTTATTGGCATGCTCGACATACTTGCCTACCTTCCTTTCAATTTGAAGCTTGATGTGATGGTGCAAGTCTTTAACAAAGGAAGCTTTGTCAAAATCATCCTAGGAAAACTCAAAAGGGGTGTGGGAAGTAATAGAATTAACTACCCTATTATAGGAAAACTCAATATGAGGTATCAAGTTTTCCCACACCCTTGTGTTCCCGGAAATAAGGCACCTCAACATTTAACCCAAGGTCCTATTAAACACTTTTGTTTGACCATCATTTTGGGGATGACAAGTAGTAGAAAACAAGAGTTTAGTTCCAAGTTTTCCCCACCATGTCCTCCAAAAGTGACTTAAGAACTTAGAATCTTTGTCAGATACAATACTTCTAGGAAGCCCATGCAATCTAACAACTTCCTTGAAGAAGAGATTTGCAATAAAACAAACATCATCTACTTTGTGGCATGAAAGTGAGCAATTTTAGAAAATCGGTCCACCACCACAAAGATAGAGTCCATACCCTTTGTTGTCTTGGGAAGACCTAGAATAAAATCCATGGAAATGTCTACCCAAGGCATGTCCGGGATGGGGAGAAGGGTATATAAACCATGGGTTGCACCTTAGACTTAGCCTTCCTACATGCTATACACTTATTACAGAAGCTATGTACGGATTTGCACATGTGGGGCCAAAAGAAATGCTCATGCAATGTGTTTAAGGTATTAGCTATCCCAAAATGTCCCATCAGACCACCCTAATGTGCCTCTCTAACAAGAGATTGCCTTAAAGACCCTTGGGGAACACAAAGTCTTTTCCCTTTAAAGAGAAAACCATCATGTATGAAAAAGTCTTTGTGTCCTCCCTTTAAGCATTCTTGATAGATGTGAGAGAAATCAAGGTCATCCTTATAGATTTCCTTTATGTGATCAAATCATAAAAATTTAGTATCCAAAACATTTAGCAAGGTGTGTCTTCTTGAAAGAGCATCCACAACCACATTAGCTTTACCTTGCTTATGTTTGATCACATAAGGAAATTGCTCAATAAACTCTACCCATTTGGCATGTCTCTTGTTAAGCTTGCTTTGGTCTTTCAAATACTTAAGGGATTCATGATCACTATGGATCACAAATTCCTTTGGAAAAAGGTAGTGTTGCCAATTTTGCAAGGCTCTCACAAGAGCATAAAGCTCCTTGTCATAGGTAGAGTAATTGAGATGACTCCCCTTGAGTTTCTCACTAAAATAAGCTATGGGGTGACCCTCTTGAAGGAGGATAGCCCCAATGCCTATGTTGGAGGCATCACATTCAATTTCAAATGTCTTAGTAAAGTTAGGGAGTGCTAAAATGATTGCCTTAGTCAATTTATCTTTCAAAGTTTCAAAAGCTTTCTCTTGTTCTTGGCCCCATTTAAACACCACATCCTTCTTTACTATGCCATTGAGAGGTGCGACAATGGTACTAAAGTCTTTCACAAACCTCCTCTAGAAACTAGCAAGGCCATGAAAGCTTCGTACCTCACTAACATTGGTGGCTGTGGGCCAATGTCTAATTGCTGCAACCTTTTCTTCATCCACATGCACCCCTTTAGAACTCACAACAAACCCTAGTAAGTCTATATGATCTATTGCAAACACACATTTTTTCGGATTAGCATACAACTTTTCCTTCCTAAGGGTTTCCAACACTTACCTAACATGCTTCTTATGGTCCTCTAAGGACAAGCTATAAATGAGAATATCATCAAAATAGACCACTACAAACTTGCCAATGAAAGGCCTTAGGATATGGTGCATAAGTCGCAGATCCTGCCTGTTGACCAGAACGCAAGAGCCTTGCCTCGTCAAATCTGGATCGACTTTGCACCGTGCTAGCTTCCGTCCTTCGCCTTGATTCGCCTCAAGAACCTGCAAAAGACAGAACGGCGCCGCTGCGGCTGATCGCGCTCCAACGCCCAAGTCAGCGACTGAACCACCAAAATACTAAGAGAAAACTAAGAACTTCAGGAACCGTGCAATGTTCTCTCTCAGCGTACTCAAGTTCTCACAAGCGTAAAAGAAGTATTCTAAAACGCGCGTACCTCAGAAGTTCGTTAGGATCCCTTATATACCTGTGCACTTTCTCTCTCCTGACAGTTACACATCTGGACACGTGGCTCGCATCTAGCTGTACACGTGTCACCATCTGGAGCATGCTTGACTTGGGCGTCACCTCTTACTCTTCAGGCTTTTCGACTAAGTTACTTATGCAGGAAGCAACTCAGCGTATAACTGCCTTGGAGCGCGATCTCTTCTGCGTGGCGAGTACGGGTGTCTTCATACACACCT